>Ga0209254_10000014_pt1 | contig 93860 bp, 95 predicted proteins | sample FrelakmetDIP11DI_FD_187148 | JGI IMG/M metagenome (GOLD analysis project Ga0209254, IMG submission 187148) | Freshwater lake sediment microbial communities from the University of Notre Dame, USA, for methane emissions studies - DIP11 DI (SPAdes)... | ecosystem: Environmental > Aquatic >...
GTCGGCGACGGCAACTTCCATTGCATGATCCTGGTGCAGCCCGACAGCGCAGCCGATCTCGCCGAGGCCAAGGCCTTCAACGACCGCCTGGTGGACCGAGCGCTCGCGATGGAAGGCACCTGCACCGGCGAGCACGGCATCGGCTCGGGCAAGATCAAGTCGCTCAAGAAGGAACACGGCGAAGCCGTCGACCTGATGGTCGCGATCAAGCGCACGTTCGACCCGGACAATCTGATGAACCCGGGCAAGGTCGTGCCGCTGGCCGACTGACCCGCGACGGCGCGCTTCAGGAGCGCGGCCGCGACAGCACCAGGCGGCCGTCGCGCTGCGAGAACTCCAGGTGGCGCAGGAAGCTCATCCCGAGCAGCGCGCCGGCGCCCTCCATTCCCTCGCTGGCGATCGCCGGCACGTCGGCGAGCTCGATGCTCCCCAGGCGCACGGAACGCAGGCGCGTCTGGTAGGCGACCTTCGGGCCGTTGGCGGTCTGGACGGTCACCGCCGCGCCGAGGGTGAGGCCCAGGCGCCGCGCCAGCGACATGGGCAGCGCCACGGTGGTCGCGCCGGTGTCCACCAGGAAGGTGACGCGCTCGCCGTTGATCTCGCCGTCGGCGACATAGTGGCCGGCGCGGTTGCGTTCCAGCACGACCTCCGCGGCAGTGGCGGAGAGCGCGTGATTCGGATTGTGCTGCTCGCGCTCCCACGCGGCGAACCACCACCAGCCCAGCCCGATGATGCCGAGCCACGCGACCGCCAGCAGCAGCGTTCCGGAGCGGCGTGCGAAGTCCATCGCGTCCGCTCTAGACGCGGAGGAAATGCTCGCGGTAGTACTTCAGCTCCTCGATCGACTCGTAGACGTCGGCGAGCGCCTCGTGCTTGCCCTGCTTGGTCACGCCCTTGGCGAGCTCCGGCCGCCAGCGGCGCACCAGTTCCTTCAGCGTGGAAACGTCGAGGTTGCGGTAGTGGAAGAAGGCCTCCAGGCGCGGCATCCAGCGCGCCAGGAAGCGCCGGTCCTGGCAGATCGAATTGCCGCACATCGGCGACGTCCGTGCCGGAACGTGCTGCTGCAGGAACGCGATCATGCGTTCCTCGACGTCCGCCTCGGTCAGCGGCGAGGCCTTCACGCGGTCGATGAGCCCGGAGCGCGCGTGGGTGCCCTTGTTCCAGTCGTCCATGGCCTCGAGCACCTCATTGGCCTGATGCACCACCAGCACCGGCGACTCGGCAACGGTCTCGAGCCGGGCGTTGGTGATCACGATGGCGACCTCGATGATGCGGTCGGTGTCCGGGGCGAGGCCGGTCATTTCCATGTCGATCCAGGCGAGGTGGTTCTGGTCCTGCGGCATGTCGGGGTCTCGGGGCGGGAGTGGCGTCAAGGCGGCGCGCCGGGGAACGGCGGCCGGGCGAGATTGTCTCACAAGGGCTTGTACAATCCGCGCTCCAGGCGCCCCGCCCCATGCATCCGTTCACCTTGGTCTTTCTCGCAGCGCTCGCGGCCACCCTCGCCGCGCGGCTCTGGCTCGCACGCCGCCAGGCGACGCACGTGGCCGCCCATCGCGACCACGTACCCGGGGAGTTCGCGGAAGCCATCACGCTCGCGTCCCACCAGAAGGCGGCCGACTACACGGTGACCAAGACCCGGCTGGGGATGATCGAGACCGTCGTGGGCACGCTGGTGCTGCTTGGCTTCACCCTGGGCGGCGGCCTGCAGGCCCTGTGGGACCTCGCGGCGCGCGCGGCGGATGCCGGCTCGATCGCGCACGGCATCCTGTTCATGGCCGGCGTCGCGGTCGTCGGCGGCGCGATCGACCTGCCCTTCACGCTGTACCGCACCTTCGTGATCGAGGAGCGCTTCGGCTTCAATCGCATGACGCTGCGGCTGTTCCTCGCCGACCTCGCGAAGCAGACGCTGGTCGGCGCGGCGCTGGGCTTGCCGCTGCTCGCTGCGGTGCTTTGGCTCATGGACCGCATGGGATCCCTCTGGTGGCTGTACGTGTGGCTGACCTGGGTCGGCTTCAACCTGCTGGTCCTGGTGCTCTACCCCACCGTTATCGCCCCGCTGTTCAACCGCTTCAGTCCGCTGCAGGACGACTCGCTGCGCGGCCGCATCGAAGCGCTGCTCGCCAAGTGCGGCTTCCGCTCGAAAGGGCTCTTCGTCATGGACGGCTCGAAGCGCTCCAGCCACGGCAACGCGTATTTCACCGGCCTGGGCTCGTCCAAGCGCATCGTGTTCTTCGACACGCTGCTCGCGCGCCTCGCACCCGCGGAGGTGGAGGCAGTGCTTGCCCACGAGCTCGGGCATTTCCGCCGCCGTCACGTGCTGAAGCGCATCGTGTGGCTCTTCGCCGCCAGCCTCGCGTTTCTCGCCGTGCTGGGCTACGTCGCAGGGCAGCCGTGGTTCTACACCGCGCTCGGCGCGCACAGCAGCGGCACGGCCATGGCACTGGCGTTGTTCTTCCTGGTGATTCCGGTGTTCACGTTCCTGCTGCACCCCCTCGGCAGCCTGTACTCCCGCCGTCACGAGTACGAGGCGGATGCCTACGCAGCGGAGCACGCGTCCGCCGCCGACCTGATCCGCGCGCTGGTGAAGCTCTACCAGGACAATGCCGCGACGCTCACGCCGGATCCGCTGCATTCGGCGTTCTACGACTCGCATCCGCCCGCCAGCCTGCGCGTCGCACGCCTGCAGGCGCTGGTACGCTGAACCCGGAGGACATTCCATGACCGCGCTCGCCGCCCGACACTGCCAGCCAACCGTTGCCAGGCTGGCCGACGCCGATACCGGGCGTCTCCTCGCCGAACTGCCCGGATGGGCGATCGAACGCGGCCTGCTGGTCAAGTCCTTCGGTTTCGGCAACTACCACGAGACCATGGCGTTCGTGAACGCGGTGGCCTGGATCGCGCATCGCGAGGATCATCATCCCGACCTCGCGGTGGGCTACAACCGGTGCCGGGTGGAGTGGAGCACGCATTCCGTCGGCGGCCTGTCGGAGAACGACTTCATCTGCGCCGCGCGGGTCGAAGCGCTGCTCGCCACTTGAGCAGCCGGGCGGCAGCCGGACGCGTCGTCGCCGCCCACGGCCGCCACTACGCCGTCCTGCTGGACGACGCCACCCTGGTCCATGCCGTGCCGCGCGGCAAGAAGAGCACGCTTGCCTGCGGCGATCGGGTGCACGTCGCGATGACCGCGCCCGACCAGGGCGTGATCGAGGCGGTCGACCCGCGCTCCACGCTGTTCTTCCGCTCCGCCGCGCATCGGGCGAAGCTGCTCGCGGCCAATGCCACCCAGGCCGCGGTGGTCGTGGCCGGCGAGCCGAGCTTCAGCGACGAGCTCATCGCCCGGGTCCTCGCCGCCGCCGAGCACGAGCACATGCGCGCGTTCATCGTGCTGAACAAGTCCGACCTGGTCGAGCCGACGGCGAGCGCGCGCGAACGCCTGGAACCCTTCCGGAGCGCGGGCTACCGCATCGTCGAGACCTGCGCGGGCGGGACGGCGCCGCCGGACATAGCTGCGTTGGCGCAGGCTCTCGCCGGCGAGACCACGGTGCTCATCGGCCAGTCCGGCATGGGCAAGTCCACGCTGGTGAACGCGCTGGTGCCCGGCGCCGGCGCGGCGACGCGCGAGATTTCGCGGTTCCTGGATTCCGGCCGGCACACCACCACGGCGTCGCGCCTCCACGCGCTGCCCGACGGCGCGCTGATCGACTGCCCGGGCATGCAGGAGTTCGGGCTTGCGCATCTCTCCGCCGCGGACATCCAACAGGCTTTCGTCGACGTGCGGCCGTATCTCGGCCGCTGCCGCTTCCGGGACTGCCGGCATCGCGCCGAGCCCGATTGCGCGCTGCGCGCGGCGGCAGCCGAGGGCGCGCTGCCTGCGCGGCGCCTCGAGCTGCTGCTCAGGATCCTCGCGGCCGAGGCGGGGCGCTAGCCCACTCCCCGCTCAACTGACAGCGCCCGCCACGGCGATGACCAGCAGCATCGCGAGCCACAGGACCAGCGCGCGCCACACGAGTCCGATCGTGCTGTCCAGAAACGCGGTGTCGGCGTCGTCGCCGGTACCGAGTTCCGGCCTGTCCTCCAGCATGCCGTTGCGGATCACCGGCATGCCGAGCCGCACGCCGATCGCGCCGGCTCCGGCGGCGAGCACCACGCCCAGCAGGCGATCGTGCCAGCGCGACGCCTGGGTGCGCCAGCAGTACACCGCATCCTCGAAGTCGCCGACGATGGCGAAAGCGGCGGCGGTCACGCGCACCGGCAGCCAGTCGAGAGCATGGAACGCCTGTCGCGAGAACTCGCCGAACCGCGCGAACTCCAGCTCGCGGGTCGGCTCGCCCGGCCGCAGCACGGTGGTCACGGGCGGCGGCGGCGCGACCTCCGCGCCCAGGGCGTCGGGGACGTGGTCGGGCGCGTGCGGAGCGCTCCAGCGCCGGGCGAAGAACTCCGCGGCGCGGTAAAGGACGGCGCCGCTCGGCCCCGGCAACAGCACGAACCAGAAGATGGCGCCGAAGACGTACCGATGCGAGGCCGCAAGAGCACTCTCGATCGCGAGTCGCGCGATGTCGCCCGTCGCGAGGCCGTCGCAGTTCTGGCCGCGCCATTCGCCCAGCAGCCGGCGGGCGCGTTCCGCATCACCCTCCTTCAGCGCCGCGTGGATGCCGGAGAAGAAATGGCTTTCCTGGCGAAAGCCGACCGTGACGTAGAGCACCGCGACGTTGAACGCCAGCGCGAGGAGCGGGTTGATGTGCAGGGCGATGGCGTAGACCGCCCAGGCGCCGACTGCGAACGGCAGGACGCCCAGCACCCAAGCCACGATGCCGTGCTGGCGCTCGCCGGCATTGAAAGTGCGCTCGAGGAACGCCGCGTAGCTTGCGAGCGGACGCAGCAGCGCGCCCCGGTCCCCGAGGGGACGCCATTGCTCCAGCGCCAGGGCGAGAATGAGGGAAATCAGGGTCATGGACGGCAGAACCGCGCGCGGCGATGACGGACAGGCCGCGCGAAAGGTGCAAATTATAGACGCTGCGCCGCGGCCTCCCGCCGCTGCTCCCGGTCTCCGCCATGCCGCCCCAGCCCGTCCGCTCCCTGACGTTCACGCGCCCGTCGGGCTACGCAGACATCGTGCAGGCGCGGCGCGCGGCCGGCCGGCGCCGGCCCGATACCGTCAGGTCACCATCAGAGGTTGGTTACGGAGAAGGTATCGCACTGCGCGAGGTCCCCGGATTCGAAACCGCGGCGGAACCAGCGCACCCGCTGCTGAGCGCTGCCATGGGTGAAGCCGTCGGGCGCGACGTAGCCGCGCGTGGCCATCTGGATACGGTCGTCGCCCACCGCGGCCGCCGCCGCGATGCCCTCCTCGGCGTCGCCCGGCTCCAGGATGCGGGACTTCGCGTTCGCCCGCGCCGCCCAGATGCCGGCGAGGCAGTCGGCCTGCAGCTCCATGCGGACGGAGAGGTCGTTCGCCTGGCGCTCGTTGACGCGGCGCTGCAGGCCATGCACGCGCTCGGCGATGCCGAGCAGGTTCTGCACGTGATGCCCGACCTCGTGGGCGAGCACGTAGGCCTGGGCGAAGTCCCCGGGCGCCCGGAAGCGCGTGGCGAGGTCGCGGTAGAACGCGAGGTCGATATAAACCTTCTTGTCTGGCGGGCAATAGAACGGCCCGACGGCGGCCTGCGCATAGCCGCACGCCGACTGTACCGCTCCGTCGAACAGGACCAGCGTGGGCTTCTGGTAGGTGCGGCCGCTGCGCGCGAAGACCTCGGTCCAGACGTCCTCGGTGCTGGCGAGGACCTTCGCCACGAACTGCGCGGCGGGGTCGTCCTTCGGTGGCGCGGCGCCGCGCTGCTGCTGCGCAGGGGGCGCGACGGCGGGGCCGCCGCTCTGCAGGATGGGCCGCGGATCGACCCCGAAAAACATCGCGATCAGGGCAATGATGATGATGCCGATGCCGCCCGTAGCCGCGCCGCGCCCGACGCGCATGCCGCGGCGATCCTCGACGTTCGTGCTGGGGCGCTGGTCCTCAAGTCGCATGAAACCTCCTGGCAGATTTGCCGGAGTATAGCGATGCGAGGCAACGGTGGCACCCGCGTCGGGGAAGGCGCTCGCGGTGTTGATCGTGGGCTGCGACCCGGGCCCCGCATGTGCCGAGGCGCGCCGCGGCTGGTGCCGGAGCTGCTACTCCTCGGCCATCAGGTAGGCATGCAGGTTCATCAGCATGCCGGCGGTCGCACCCCAGATGTAGTAGCCGCGATAGGGCATCGCGTAGTAGTGGCGCCTGTGTCCCTGCGCCACCACCGCGTTACGCTGGTGATTGGCCGGATTGAGCAGGAACGGCAGCGGCACCTCGAACACCTCCGCCACTTCGAAATCGTCCGGGCGCAGTTCGAACGGCGCGCGCACCAGCCCGACCACCGGTGTCACGCGGTAACCGGTGACGGTCACGTACTCCGGCAGGGCGCCGAGGATCTCGATGCGATCGGCGCCGATGCCGGTCTCCTCCTCGGTCTCGCGCAGGGCGGTTGCTGCCGCGTCGGGGTCGTGCGGCTCGGCCCGCCCGCCGGGAAAGCTGATCTGGCCGGCGTGGTCGTGCAGGTGGGCGGTGCGGCGCGTCAGCAGGACCGTGAGATCGGCATCGCGGCTGACGACCGGCACGAGCACGGCGGCGCGGCGGAGCTGATCAGGGCGCCAGCGCGTGTGGCCGTCCCCGGTGGTCACCGGCCGATGGGCCCGCAGAGGCGTGAAACGCTCGCGCAGCCACGGCTCGCTGATCAACGGCGGATGGCGGGGAGCATTCAAGGCGAGCGGATGAGCGGCGGATGACACGGGCCCCACATTGTAGCGCTCCGGGCAGGTGGCTCCGAGGGCAGCGACGGCCGGTGACGTGCCGAAATGCTCACCGGCCTGCCCCCGGCCTCAGATGGTCTGCGTGGCGGCGCCCACACGGCGGCGGTTCTGCAGATAGCCCGCACCCAGCACGAAGCCGATCGTGAGCGCGTAGATGGCCCAGGCGAGCACCTGCCGGTCGGCGAGAAAATCCTGCACGACCGGCTCGCTCGTGACCATCTTTGCCGCGGTCCAGGCCAGGACACCCGCGCCGATGTAGATGATTGACGGAAAGCGCTCCACCCACTTCAGGATGATGGTGGAGCCCCAGATCACGATAGGGATGCTGATCAGCAGCCCGATGACCACCAGCAGGAAGCTGCCGTGCGCCGCGCCCGCCACCGCCAGCACGTTGTCGAGCCCCATCACCGCATCGGCGATGATGATGGTCTTCATCGCGCCCCAGAAACTGTCGGAGGGCTTCACGCTCCCGTGTGCGTCGCCTTCCTTCGGCACCACCAGCTTGTACGCGATCCAGATGAGCAGCAGCCCGCCGACGAGCAGCAAACCGGGGATCTTCAGGAGCCAGACCACCACCAGTGTCATGGCGGTACGCACCGCGATCGCGCCGAACGTGCCCCAGAGCACCGCCTTCTTCTGCAGGTGCTTGGGCACGTTGCGCGCGGCGAGCGCGATCACGATCGCGTTGTCGCCCGCCAGGATGAGGTCGATGATGATGATGGCGACGAGCGCCGAAAAGAACTCCGGTGAGAACAGCTCCACGCGACGGCCTCCGATAGGGTTGGCGATGACCCAAGGCCGTGCGGAACCGATCGGGGACCGATGCCGGGGCCGGCAAAGGTCTCGCTCACACGCCTGGCGGATGCCGTGGACGCGTGCGCGGGACCGGGCCCTTTCCGGGCCGTATTGACGACCCCGCGCTTGGAGCTACTCCCCTTCGAGGGTGTTATCCGGGGCTGCCCCCGAACCAGTCAAGATTATGGACCCGGATACCTGCGATCCGTCTGAAAAACCGCAATCCCAGTCATTAAGAATCTCAATGGATTAGCGCCTTGTGATGTGGAACCCATGCATGTTGTAATGATTCCAGCAGTTTGCGGAACCCAAGAAGGGGAGTAGCTCCCGAGCGGCCGTACCGTCACGACGAAGGCGATGTCCTTCCGGTGCGTCCCGCAGCGCGCCCATGCGATGCGAGCGAGACCTTTGCCGGCCATCGGTGAAGGTGCGTCCTCGGCGCGTCTGCCCGGTGTCCGGCTCGCGGCCGCGAGACCGTAGACGTCGAACTCAACCGGGAGCCTCCATGAAGCATCGCAACCTGCGCCGTTACTTCAAGCACGGCACCCTCACCCAGCTGTCGGTCTTCGAGGCGGTGGCGCGCCTGCGCAGCTTCACGCGCGCGGCAGAGGAATTGCACATGGCCCAGCCGACCGTCTCGGTCCAGATCAAGAAGCTCTCCGAGACCATCGGCCTGCCGCTTTTCGAGATCATCGGCCGGCGAGTCCACATGACGGAGGCCGGGCGCGAGTTGTACGCAGCCGTGCAGGACATCTTCGGCAAGATCGGCGAGGTCGAGCACCGGCTGGCCAGCATGCGCTCGGCGAGCGCCGGCACGCTGCGCATCGCGGTCACCACCACCGGCAAGTACTTCGCCCCGCGCCTGCTTGCGCAGTTCGTCGAGCGCTTTCCCGGCATCGAGATCTCGCTCAACGTGTTGAATCGGCAAAGCCTGCTCAACCGCCTTGCAGGCAACCTCGACGACTTCTACATCTTCTCGAACCCGCCGGAAGACATCGACGTGGCGATGCACACGCTGCTGCCCAACCCGATCGAGGTCTACGCGCGCGCCGACCACCCGCTCGCCGGGCGCCAGGGGATCCCGTTCCGCGAACTCGCCACAGAACCGTTCCTGATGCGCGAGGCCGGATCGGGCACGCGCATGGTGGCCGAGAGCATGTTCGCCCAGCACCACATGAAGCCTCGCATCCGCATGGAACTCGGCTCGAACGAGGCGATCAAGCAGGGCATCGTCGGCGGGCTCGGGCTGTCCATCCTCTCGCGTCACACCATGGTCGGCGCGGCGCACCAGGAAGGAATCGTCGCGCTGGACGTCGAGGGCTTTCCGGTCCAGCGCTGGTGGTACCTGGTGCACGCGGAGGGCAAGCAGCTTTCCGCCACCGGCAAGGCGTTTCTCGAGCATGTCCTCCAGCCGGACGTGCTCGCGCCCTTCCGCTTCGCGGCTGCCTGAAGCTTCGGTACGGGGGCGGCGCGGCAGCGGCCGCGCCACCCCTTAGTCAGCGAATTGCCTGGACCTTGTCGTAAACGTCCTTCGCCCAGGGCAGCGGTGCGCCATCCGGCAGCTTGCCGCTCTGGTAGAACTTCTCCACCGCGGCCCGGAACGGCGCCCGGTCGACCTTCACCACCTGCCGGCCGAACTTGGTCGCGAAGTCGCCGACCAGTTTCTGCTCGTTCTGCACGATCTCCTGGGTGGCGCGCGCGGCGGCCTCGCGGAACACCTCGGTGAACACCTTGCGGTCGGCCTCCGAGAGCTTGCTCCAGAGCGGGCCGCCCACGATGGTGAGCAGCGCGTCGGTGATGTGCCCGGTGAGGTTGATGTGCGACTGCACCTCGTAGAACTTCTTCGCCTCGATGGTCGGCAGCGGATTCTCCTGCGCCTCGACGGTCTTGTTCTGCAGGGCCAGATACACCTCGGCGAAGGCGATCGGCGTGGGGTTCGCACCGGTCGCTCGCGGGAAGAGCGTGTAGAGCGGCGCGTCGGGCACGCGGATCTTCAGGTTCTTCATGTCCTCCGGCTTCGCGATCGCGCGGTTGGCGGTGGTGTGCCGCTCGCCGTAGTAGGTGATCGCCACGACCTTGTTGCCGGCCGCCGCCTTCTGGTAGCCGTCGGCGAGCTCGTCGAATACGCGGGAGGTCGCGAACGCCTTCCAGTGGTTGAAGTCGCGGAACATGTAGGGCGCGCCGCCCACCGAGATCGGGCCGTAGTTGCGGCCGGCGAAGAGCTGGCCGGTATAGATGATGTCGACCGTGCCCAGCGTGAGCCCCTGGTTGATATCGGTCTCCTTGCCCAGGGACGATGCGGGGAAGACCTCCACCGTGTAGCGGTTCCCGGTGCGCTTGGCGATCTCCCCGGCCGCCCACAACGCCGCCGTGTGATAGGGCTCGGAGACCTCGTAGACGTGCGCGAACTTGAGTTTCGTCTGGGCGAGCGCACCGCCCGACATGCCGAGCGCGAGCGCGACGGCGGCGATCCAGGCCTGCATCTTCATCGGTTCTCCTCCTCGTTTTGCCGCGCCTTGCCGGTGGCGGCAAAGCCGCCCCGCGGCGCGGATTGCTAGAATCCTACGCTCGAACGACAAAAATCGACACAGCGCGGGCCGGACACCGAGGCACGGGCGACAAAGGGGAACCGGGCTTGATTCGCGATCGCGCCGACCGGCGCAAGGGTGTGCTGCTGATGGTCGGCGCGGGGCTGTGCTGGAGCCTGGGCGGCATCCTGGTGCGCAATGTCCATGCCGCGGACCCGTTCGAGATCATCGTCTGGCGGTCGGTGTTCATGGCGCTGTTCCTGGTCGCGACCATCGCGGTCATGAACCGCGGGCGCGTTATCGGCGGCGTGCTCGACATGGGCGCCGCCGGCGTGCTCTCGGGCGCCCTGCTCGCCTCGACGTTCTTTTTCTTCATCCTTTCCATCACGCGCACGACGGCGGCGAACACCTTTGTGTTGATGTCCACCGTCCCGTTCTTCGTGGCGGTATTCGCGCTGGCGTTTCTCGGCGAGCGCGTCGGTGCTCGCACCTGGCTCGCGATCCTGGTCGCCCTGGCCGGCATCGCGATGATGTTCGCCGAGGGGGTCGAGGCCGGGCGCCTGGAGGGCAACCTGCTCGCGCTCGGGGTGCCGCTGGCGGCGGCCCTGAACGTGGTCCTGCTGCGGCGCCAGCGCAAACGCGTCGACATGGTGCCCGCCGTGCTGCTGGCAGGCCTGTTCTCCATCGTCGTGGCGCTCCCCTTCGCGTTGCCACTCACCGCCTCGCCCGCCGATCTCGGCGTGCTCGCGCTGATGGGCTTCGTCCAGCTCGGGCTGGGGTGCGTGCTGATGACCATGGCGACCCGGCATCTCGCCGCGGGCGAGATCGGGCTGCTGGCGCTGCTCGAGACCATCCTGGGCCCCATCTGGGTATGGATCGGCGTGGGGGAGCGACCGAGCAACCTCGCGCTGGCGGGAGGCGTCATCGTGCTCGCCGCGCTGGCCGTGGACAGTCTGCCCGCGCTGAGAGGCCTCGCTCCGGCCGCCCTGCGCCGCTAGCGCAGCCGCTGCGCGAACGCGTCGCAGGCCGCCAGCAGGGCGGCTGCGATGCCCGGCTCCCAGACCGAATGGCCGGCGTCGTCGACGATGCGGTAGTCGGCCTCGGGCCAGGCACGCGCCAGCTCGTGGGCAGACACGATCGGGCACACGATGTCGTAGCGGCCTTGCACAATCGCGCAAGGCAGGTGCCGGATGCGGTCGATGCGGTCGAGCAGCGCGTTCGGCGGCAGGAAGATGTCGTTCACGAAGTAATGCGCCTCGATGCGGGCGAGGCCGAGCGCGACGACGTCTGACGCGAAGTGATCGACCGTCTCGCGCGAAGGCAGCAGCGTGGAGCACGAGCCCTCGTAGATGCTCCATGCCTTGGCGGCCGGCACGTGCACCGCCGGGTCCGGATGGGTGAGGCGGCGGTGGAAGGCATGCAGCAGATCGCCCCGCTCGGCCTCGGGCAGGTGGCCGGCGAAGCGCTCCCAGGGCTCGGGAAAGATGGCTCGAAGTCCGTACAGGAACCAGTCGATCTCGCTCGGCCGGCACAGGAAGATGCCGCGCAGCACCAGCCCGAGGCAGCGCTCGGGGTGGGCCTCGGCGTAAGCCAGCGCCAGGGTCGAGCCCCACGAGCCCCCGAACACCAGCCACCGCTCGATGCCGAGGTGCGTGCGCAGCGTCTCGAGATCAGCGACCAGGTGCGGCGTGGTGTTGTCGCGCAGCTCCCCCAGCGGTGTGGACCGGCCCGCGCCGCGCTGGTCGTAGACCACGATGCGGTACGCGTGCGGATCGAAAAAGCGCCGATGGCGCGGCGAACTGCCGCCTCCCGGCCCGCCGTGCAGGAACACCACCGGGATCCCGTCGGGGCGGCCCGAGGTCTCCCAGTACATCGCATGCAAGTCGTCGAGCGGCAGCATGCCCTGCGCGTAGGGCTCGATCGGCGGATACAGGTCGCGTCGGGTGCTGTCCATGCGGCGCGGTGCCAGGGGTCTGGTCGATGTCAGGCGGCTCAGACCGCCAGGTATCCGCCGTCCACGACCAGGTCCGCGCCGGTCATGAAGCTGGATGCATCGGAGGCGAGGAACAGCGCCGCCGCCGCGATCTCCTCGGGCTGGCCGAGCCGTCCGATGGGATGCAGCGGGATCGCCTTCTGGCGCGCCGTCTCCATGTCGCCCCAGCGGAAGGTCATGCGCCGGGTCTCGACTGCGCCCGGCGAGAGCGTGTTGACACGCACCTGCTGCGCGGCGAGGTCCAGCGCCATGACCTTCGCGAGCTGGATCAGTGCGCCCTTGGACGCACAGTACGGCGCTCGCCCGGGAGCGCCCACGCTGCCAAGCTGCGAGGCGATGTGGACGATCGAGCCGCCGCCGGCCGCGATCATCGCCGGCAGCACTGCCTTGCTCATCAGCAGCGCGCCGGTGAGGTTCACCGCGAGGATGCGGTTCCAGCGCTCGACCGGAAGCTGCAGCACGGGCTCGCCCATGTCGAGCACGGCGGCGCCGTTGACCAGCACGCGGGGCGCACCGAGTTCCTTCTCGATGCGCGCCGCGGCAGCGACGGTCGCGGCTTCGTCCGAAACGTCCACTGCCACTGCGAGCGCGCGACGCCCCCCGGCGGCGCGGACCATGGCCTCGGTCTCCGCCAGGGTGCCGGGCTCTATCTCCAGACACGCGACGGACGCACCGGCCTTTGCGAACTCGATGGCAATGGCGCGGCCGATGCCGTGACCTGCGCCGGTCACGACGGCCACGCGGCCGTCAAGCCGGTAGCGCGCCTCCGTCATGGCAGCAGGATGGTCGAGCCGGTGGTCTTGCGTCCCTCGAGATCGCGGTGGGCCTGCGCCGCGTCCTTGAGCGCATACCGCTGGTTGATCTCGATCTTCACCTTGCCGGTCAGCACTGCATCGAAGAGATCGCCAGCGCTCGCGACGAGGTCCTCGCGCTTCGCGGTGTAGGTATTGAGCGTGGCGCGCGTGACGAACAGGGAGCCCTTGGCCGCGAGGATGCCGAGGTCGAAGGCCTGCACCGGGCCCGACGCGTTGCCGAAGCTCACCATCATGCCGAACGGCTGCAGGCAGTCGAGCGATGCCATGAAGGTGTCCTTGCCGACCGAGTCGTACACCACCGGCACGCCCTTGCCGCCGGTGAGGGCCTTCACCTTTTCGGTGAAGCTCTCCTGCTTGTAGAGGATCACGTGGTCGCACCCGTGCGCCCGCGCGAGATCGGCCTTTGCCGGCGAGCCGGCGGTGCCGATGATGGTCGCCCCGAGCGCCTTCAGCCACTGGCAGGCGATCAGCCCCACCCCGCCGGCGACGGCGTGCCACAGGACAGTCATGCCGGGCTGGACCTTGAACGTGCGCTTGATGAGGTACTGCACCGTCATGCCCTTGAGCATCATCGCCGCGCCCTGCTCGAACGAGATGGCGTCGGGCAGGTTCACCAGCCGGTCGGCGGCCATGTTGCGCGCCTCGCAATAGGAGCCGGGCGGCGGAGAGGCGTAGGCCACGCGGTCGCCCGCCTTCACGTTGGTCACGCCCTCCCCGACCGCCTCCACCACGCCCGCGCCCTCCGAGCCGATGCCCGCCGGCATCGGCAGCTTGTAGAGCCCGGTGCGGTGATAGACATCGAGAAAGTTGAGGCCGATGGCGTGATGCCTCACGCGCGCCTGGCCGGGGCCCGGTGCGCCGAGCTCGACGTCCTCGAGGACCATCGCCTCGGGCCCGCCGGGCGCATGGATGCGGATCGCTTTGGTCATGGGTTCTCCTGGTGTGATGCGGGGAGCGAAGGAAAAAACGCGGCGCGCCGGCGCCGCGGGTCAGTAGAACAGCGCGAGCACGCCGGTGTAGCCGTAGAGCCGGTCGTGCGAGATCTCGCCGTTGCAGGCGAAGCCGGCGAGCGGCACCTCGCCAAGCGCGTCGCGCAGGATCTCCATCTCGAGCGACTTGCGTCCGAACATCTGCTCGCCGCGCCCGAGGCAGGCATAGTACAGCCCGCCGCGCGGACGCCCGCGCTCGGCGGTAATGCTCGCGAGCATGCGCTCGAGGTCCTCCCTCGCGGTCTCGCCGTCGCGCTTGCAGAACATCACCGACTGCCCCGTCTCGACGTACGCGCCGATCGCGAGCAGGTTGTTGTGCGGATCCACCCCCATGACGTTGCGCACCAGGTAATCCCCGGTATCCGAGCCGGCCACCGGGAGGGCCGCGTGCAGATAGGCCGACGCGCGGCGCAGGTCGCCGGCGGCGGCCGCGCCGATGTCCTCCTTGAACACCTCGAGCGCGGGGCGCCCGTCGAGGGTCACGAGGATGTTGCGCTGGGATTGCGTGATCACGTGCCGCGGCCCCACCGGGCTGCAGCCCTGTGTGAGCCGCGTGGCCACGTCGATACGGTCGGAGAACACCACGCCGGAGAGGCCGCCACGCAGGACCTCGTCGGCGATCTGGTAGGTCGTACCCCGTGAGCTCGAAAGCCCCCCGATCAGGAATCCGGACGCGACCTTCATCGACATGTCCTCGATGAGCTCGGGCATGTCCTCGGTGGATGGATCGCCGTGCACCACGGCGAAGTGGGCCGCTCCGGCGCCACTCGGGGTGCGCGTCCCCGGCTGCGGCGCGCGCGCCTTGCCGGAGAACACGCTGAACTCCCCCTCGGGAAAGTCGGCGAGCAGCACCGAGATGGCCGGCTCGCCCAGGTACTCTGCCGCGGTGCCGAGGACCCCGACACCGACCGAACCGACCCAATGGCGCACGCCCGTCTCGCGGCGGAAGTGCGCGAGGATTTCCGCCGGGTCGCCCTCCAGGGTATCCGACAGGTACAGGAAGCCGAGCGTCGCGTCGCGTGCATCGCCCAGCGCAGCGAGGCAGCGTCCTGCCGCCTCGCGCCAGTCGTCGGCCGCGGCGTGGGCGGCTCGAATGGTCATTTGCGGCCGGAAGGGTCGTCCGGTGCAGGCGCGGACGCGGCGCCCGCCCCCTGCAACATGCTCCACCACGCCTCGGCGGCCGACGTGGCGGCGTTGGACGCCGCCGCGGTGGCGGCGGTCGCGGCGTCAGCCATCTGCTGCTGCGCGGCGCTTTGCGATTCCTGCATGGAGCGGAACGCGGCGAGGGACGCTTTCTGCATCTCCAGCCCCTGGATGCTCATGCGCAGCATCGAGAGGTTCATCGACAGCCAGCTCTCGACCGACCTCAGGTCGGCGATGCGCTTGTCGATCTCCCCGGCGTCGAGGAGCGGCGGCATCATCCCGGGAACCGGCGCGGCGGACCACATCCGGCGCAGGAAATCGAACGAATCCTGGAGGGGGGGCGTCTGGGTCATGGCAGCCTCGATACCCGCGATTGCACGCGGAATGATGGGAGCCGTCCAGTTTAGTGTCCGCCCCCCGAAAACGCCAGCAGCCCGTCGCCGCGCTATCGCGACGACGCGTTCGCGTCCACCACCGTCACGGCCGTCATGTTGACCAGGCGGCGCACCGTCGCCGACGGGGTGAGAATGTGTACCGGGCGCGCGGCGCCGAGGAGCACCGGCCCCACGGTGATGCCGTCCCCGGCCGCCGCCTTCAGCAGGTTGAACGCGATGTTGGCGGCGTCCAGCGTGGGCATCACCAGCAGGTTGGCCTCGCCCTTCAGCCGCGAGTGCGGGAAGGCGCCCGCGCGCACCGCCTCGGACAGCGCCGCATCGCCGTGCATCTCGCCCTCGACCTCGAGCCCGGGCGCCGCGGCGGCGATCAGCGCCAGCGCAGCGCGCATCTTGCGCGCGCTGGGCGCGTCGCTCGTCCCGAACGACGAGTGCGACAGGAGCGCGACCTTCGGCTCGACACCGAAGCGCCGGACCGACTCCGCGGCAAGCAGCGTCATCTCCGCGATCTGCTCGGCGCTCGGGTCCAGGTTGACGTAGGTGTCGCAGATGAAGACCGTGTGCTTGGCCAGCATCAGCACGTTCATCGCGTAGTAGTGGTGCACCCCGGCGCTGCGCCCGATCACCTGGTCGACGTAGTGCAGGTGCAGCCCGTGCGTCCCGAACGTGCCGCAGATCATGCCGTCGGCCTCGCCGCGGTGCATCATCATCGCGCCGATCAGCGTGTTGCGACGGCGCATCTCGATCTTCGCGTACTGCAGCGACACGCCGCGCCGTTCGGTGAGGCGGTGGTACTCCTCGTAGTAATCGCGGTAGCGGGGGTCCGACTCGGGGTTGACCAGTTCGAAGTCGACGCCGGCCTTGATGCGCAGGCCGAAGCGCTCGACGCCCCGCTCGATCACTGCCGGGCGGCCGATCAGCACCGGATGCGCAAGCTTCTCGTCCACCACCACCTGCACCGCGCGCAGGACGCGCTCGTCCTCACCCTCGGCATAGACGATCCGGCGCGGCCTCGCCTTGGCGGCGGAGAACAGCGGCTTCATCAGCAGGCCGGACGAGTACACGAACTGCTGCAGCGAGTCGCGATACGCCGTGAAGTCCCCGATCGGCCGCGTGGCGACTCCGGAATCCATGGCCGCCTTGGCGACCGCCGGCGCGATCTCCACGATGAGCCGCGGATCGAAGGGCCGCGGGATGAGGTACTCCGGGCCGAACTTGAGGTTGGGCGTTCCGTACGCGGCGGTGACCACCTCGGACTGCTCGGCCATCGCGAGGTCCGCTATGGCCCCTACTGCCGCGAGCTTCATCGCCTCGTTGATCTGCGTCGCGCCGACGTCCAGCGCGCCGCGGAAGATGAACGGAAAGCACAGCACGTTGTTGACCTGGTTCGGGTAATCCGACCGCCCGGTCGCGATCACCGCATCGGGCCGCGCGGCCTTGGCAACGTCCGGCATGATCTCCGGGTTCGGATTGGCGAGCGCGAGAATGAGGGGCTGCGGCGCCATGCGCGCCACCATCTCCGGCTTGAGCACGTTGCCCGCGGAGAGGCCGAGGAACACGTCGGCCCCGTCGATGATGTCGGCGAGCGTGCGCGCGTCGGTGCGCCGCGCGTAGCGCGCCTTGTTGTCGTCCATCTCCTCGACGCGGCCCGCGTAGACCACGCCCTTGATGTCGGACACCCAGATGTTGGCCATGGGCAGCCCCATGGACACCAGCAGGTCGAGGCAGGACAGCGCGGCCGCCCCGGCGCCGGAAACGACGAGCTTGACCTCGCGGATGTCCTTGCCGACCACGCGCAGCCCGTTCAGCAGCGCCGCGCCGACGATGATCGCGGTCCCGTGCTGGTCGTCGTGGAACACCGGGATCTTCATGCGGTCGCGCAGCTTGCGCTCGATGTAGAAGCATTCCGGCGCCTTGATGTCCTCCAGGTTGATGCCGCCGAACGTCGGCTCCAGCGCCGCGATGATCTCGACCAGCTTCTCGGGATCCCGCTCGTTCACCTCGATGTCGAAGCAGTCGATGCCGGCGAACTTCTTGAACAGGACGCTCTTGCCCTCCATCACCGGCTTGGCGGCGAGCGGCCCGATCGCGCCCAGCCCGAGGACTGCGGTGCCGTTGGTGACCACCCCGACCAGGTTGCCGCGCGAGGTGAGGTTGCGGGCCTCCGCGGGATCGCGCACGATCTCCTCGCAGGCCGCGGCCACGCCGGGCGAGTAGGCGAGCGCGAGGTCGCGCTGGTTGATGAGGCCCTTGGTCGCCGTCACCGCGAGCTTGCCGGGCCGGGGCAAGCGATGGTAGTCGAGGGCGGCTTTTCGGAAGTTCTCTTCCATCGCATTCCACCTTTGCGGGGGTTCTTGTAGGATCGTGCAAGTATAGTGCGTCGTCGCGGCCGGCCCCGCTCGGCCGACGGTCAACGCCTGTCGGGGTACGCTCGTTCATGCCTGCATCCATGCGCCTGCTCGTCCTCGCTCTGTGTCTCGCCGTGCTCGGCGGCTGCGCCACGACGCCTGCCGCGACGCGCGACGCCGCCGGCAACCCACGGCTCGAGCGCCTGTCGCCGGAGCAGCTGGCGGCACTGGGACCAGCGGCGCCGGGGCGGCTGTCGCTGGAGGAGATCGTGGGGATGTCGCGCGCCGGCACGCCTCCGGAGGTGATCATCGACCGGATCTGGCAGACCGGATCCCGGTTCGCGCTATCCGACGCCGACCGCGCATCGCTGCGCAGTCGCGGAGTGAGCGAGACGGTGATCGCGTTCATCGACAGCCACGAGCGCGAGGCGCAGCGGACCGACGCCCTCACCCGCCAGGCCGACGAGGACGCGCAGGCGCGGCGGCAGCAGGAGGCAAGCGTGCGGCCGCCGGGCTACCGTGATCCCTACTGGTGGGGGCCACGGGTGTATCCCTATCTCGGCTACGGCTGGGGCCCTTGGGGTTCCGGGTGGCGCGGGGGTGTCGGGATCGGGTTCTAGATCCAGCCAGACTCAGCGCTCAGCGCTCGCGGCCTGCCTCGTGCACGGCCTTCTGCACCGGCGATAGCAGGTACTCCAGGACCGTCCGCGTGCCAAGGTGGATCTCGGCCGTGAGCTGCATGCCCGGCTGCAGCAGGTGGCGCTTGCCGTCGGCGGACTCGAGGTACGGCGTGTCCAGCGTGACCAGCGCCCGGTAGCCGGGCGCCCCCGCCTCGCCGCCGCGCCGGTCTGCCCGGCCGTCGGTCGGGTCGGACGCGTCCGGGCTGACGCGCTTCACCTGCCCCGACACCATGCCGTACTTCTGGAACGGGTAGGCGGCGAGCTTGACCTGCGCCGCCTGCCGCTCGCGCACGAAACCGATGTCGTCGTGCGACACCCACACCTCGGCCTGCATCCCTCCGGCCACCGGCACGAGTGTCATCAGCACGGTTCCAGGCGAGAGCACGCTGCCCACGGTATGCGTGGCGAAGTCCTTCACAATCCCGTCCTGGGGCGCGCGCAGCTCCATCAGTTCCTGCCGCACGGTATGCTTGCGCCGCTCCTGCTCCAGCCGGGCAGCGACCGACTCGGCCTCGACCCGCTCGTTCTGCAACTCGCGGCGGTAGGTGGAGGTGATCTGCGCGATGCGCCGGTTCGATTGGTCGATGGTCGCGCTCAGCGCGGCGATGGCGAACTGCTGCGCCTTGAGGTCCTGCTCCTTCTCGATGCGGTCGCGCTGCTTTTCGAGATACATCAGCCGGCCGGAGTAGCCGTCGCGCGTCAGCTTGTCGAACGCGGCCTCCTGCTCGCGGTAGATCGGCACCATCTTCTCCAGCTTGGCCGCGACCTCCTCGGCGCTGCGCCGTTCCTGCTCGGCGCGCAGGAGCGTGGCGCGCTCCGTCGCGATCCCGTCGAGGTAGGCCTGCCGTCGCGCCTTGTACTGCGCATCCACCTGGGCGAACATCTCGGGCCGATCGCCCTTCCGCGGCACCAGCGCCGCGCCGGCGAGCTCGGCGTCGATCCGGCGCAGGCGCATGCCGGCGACCGCGATCTCGTTGTCGAGCTGGCTGCGGTCCGCGTCGGAGGCGCGCATGTCCATGCGCGCGAGCACCTGCCCCGCGGCCACCGCATCGCCCTCGCGCACCAGCAGCTCGCGCAGCACGCCCGGCTCGGCGGGCTGGACGATCTGCAGATAGCTCTGCGGGACGAGCCGGCCCGGGGCCACGGCGATGATGTCGAGGCGCCCCAGGATCGACCACGCGAGCGCGGCCGTCACCATCGCGAGCAGCGTCCACAGCACCAGGCGCGGCAGGGGCGACGGCGGCGCCTTCTCCAGGCGCAGGATGCCGGGTGCGAAGTCGAGCGGATCGGCCCGGAGAGTACGCACGCGCGTGGTCGCGTCCAAGTCAGGCCTCCGAGACGCGCATCGGCCGGATCGGCGTCGGCGCGGCGGGCGTGCCCAGCCTCGCGACCTCGTCGACCTGCAGCGCGCGCGGCAGCTGGTGGGCGATGAACAGCATGGTGACCCGGCCCTTGAGCTGGTTGACGGTGCGTGCGAAGGCCTCGGCGGTCTCGTGATCGAGGTTCGCGGTCGCCTCGTCGAAGATCAGGATGCGCGGCCGCTTCAGCAGCGCGCGCGCGATGGCGACCCGCTGGCGCTGCCCCCCGGACAGCCCCGTGCCGTGCTCGCCGATGCGCGTCTGGTAGCCGTCGGGCATGCGCTCGATGGCCTCGTGGATCTCCGCCATGCGGCACGCCTGGACGACCTGCTGGAAGGAGGCGTGCGGGTTGGCGAGGATGAGGTTGTCGTAGATGGTGCCGGAGAAGAGCACCGTCTCCTGCGGAACCACGCCGAAGTTCGCGCGCAGCTCGTTGGCCGACATGTTGCGGATGTCGCGGCCGCCGAGGCGGATCGCGCCGTCGCTTGGCAGGTAGAAGCCCTGCAGCAGGCGCGCCAGCGTGCTCTTGCCGCTGCCCGAAGGTCCCATGAGCGCCGTGCACGCGCCGGGCCGCAGGCGCAGGTTGAGGTGCTCATAGAGATACGGCAGATTGTCCGCGTAACGGAACGCGAGGTTCTCGATCTCGATCTCCGCGGCCTCCCCGCCCGCACGGGCGGGCACCAGCGAGTACGGCTCCGCGGGCGCGTTCATGAGGTCACCGAGGCGCTTCACCGCCACCGCGGCCTGCTGCAGCTCCTGCCAGAGCCCGACCAGCCGCAGCATGGGCTGAGACACGCGGCCCGCGAACATCTGGAAGGCGACCAGCATGCCGATGGTGAAGCCGGGGTTGTGCATCACGATCCACGCGCCGGCCACCAGGATGAGCAGGGTCATGAGCTGCTCGAGCGTGGTGGCTGCCACGTTGTAGGTGTTGGAGAGCTGGCGGGTGTCGAACCCCGCGGCGAGATAGTCGGCGATGTACTCGCCGTAGCGGGCGCGCAGCTGCGGCTCCATCTGCAGCGACTTCACCGTTTCCATCCCCGACACGTACTCGGTCAGGAACGCCTGGTTGCGGGCGCCGAGCAGGAACTGCTTGTTCAGGCGCGACCGGATGAGCGGCACCAGCGCGATGCTGAGCGCGACGATGACCGCGAGGATGCCGAGCGTGATCAGCGTCAGCGGCCAGCTGTAATAGAACATGATGGCGAGGAAGACCGCGAGGAACGGCAGGTCGAGCACCAGCGTCACCGCCGCGCCGCTCACGAACTCGCGTATGGTTTCGACCCCGTGCAGGCGCGCCACCACGGTACCCGTCGGGCGGTGCTCGAAGTAGCGCGGCGGTAGCGCCAGCAGGTGCTCGAAGACGCGGGTGCCCAGCACCGCGTCGACGCGGTTACCGGTGTGCAGGACGAGGTACTGCCGGATCCAGCTCATCGCCGCGCTGAAGCCCATCACCACCGCCAGCGCCGCGCCGATCACGATGAGCGTGTTCTCGGTACGGTGAACCACCACCTTGTCGATCACCACCTGCGTGAAGAGCGGAACGGCAAGCGCGAGAAGCTGGATCGCCGCCGAGGCAAGTAGCACGTCGCGCCAGATGCGCCGGTGCTTGAGCAGCTCGGGCACGAACCAGCGAAAACCGAACGCCCGCGGCGGGTCGGCGCGTGTGTCGTGATCCGCGGGCGCTTCGGACACGGGGGCGAAACGCAGGACCACGCCGGCATACCGCGCCGCGAAGGCCTCGAGCGCCTCTGCCTGCGGATTCGGATTGCCGGGAGCGACGCAGTGCACTTCGCCGTCTGCCACGCGCACCACCAGGACACAGGCGGCAGTCGGGCCCTCGTCCCGTTCTGACGCCTTGCGCACGATCGCGAGACAGGGGAGGTGGCCCTCCGCGAGGTCGGCAGGATCGGCCTGAGCCCTCGCCGCGCGGAAGCCGAGGCTCTCGGCGGCATGCAGCAGGGTCGCGACCGTGTACGGCGGCGGGAAGGCCCGCAGCACGAGATTGCCATCGAACGGCATGCGATGGAGCTGGCACATTGCGGCCAGCGCCCAGACGAGATTTTCGCGTTCCAGCGCGCTCTCGCGCATGTGCAACGATCGCCTTGACGGCGCCCCCCCTCAGCGACATGCGAGTCTAGGACCGTGAGCGCTTGCGCACCAAGGCCTTGCAGCCGGCTTCGCGCCTAATTCCGCGAGTTAGAATCACCCGATGGACGCCACCGGTACTAATGCACAGGCGCGCCGGGCGGCGCGAACGGATCGGGTGCAGCTCGCGGCGCGAATGGCCGAGATCCAGCCCTTCCACGTCATGGAGGTGCTTCGCCGCGCGGCAGCGCTCGAGGCGGCGGGACGGCGCATCATCCACATGGAAATCGGCCAGCCGGACTTCGCCGCGCCCGAGCCGGTGATCGAGGCCGCGGTTCGGGCGCTGCGCACCGAGCCGATGGGCTACACGGACGCGCTAGGTATCCCGGCGCTGCGTGAGGCCATCTCCCGGTTCTACGGCGAGCGCTTTGGCGTCGACGTCCCGGCGGCGCGCATCATGCTGACCGCGGGCGCCTCAGGAGCCTTCCTGCTGGCGATGGGTGCCCTGCTCGATCCCGGCGACGAGGTGCTGCTGCCGGACCCGAGCTACCCATGCAACCGGCACTTCGTCAGGCTCTTCGAGGGCCGCGCGAAAACCATCCCGGTCGGCGCGGATTCGGCCTACCAGCTCACGGCCGAGCATGTCCGCCGTCACTGGGGGCCCGGAACTCGCGGCGTCATGATCGCGACCCCGTCCAATCCCACCGGAACCACGGTGCCGCCGGAGGAGCTGGCCGCCATCGTCGCGGCGGCGCGCGAGCGCGGTGGCTGGGTGCTGGTCGACGAGATCTACCAGGGCCTGGTTTACGGCACCGCCGAGCGCACGGCGCTCGCGCTGGACGACTCCCTGTTCGTCGTGAACAGCTTCTCGAAGTACTTCAACATGACCGGGTGGCGGCTCGGATGGCTGGTTGCCCCCGCGGACGCGATCGCACAGATGGAGCGGCTCGCACAGAACGCTTTCATCTGCGTGTCGGCGCCGGCGCAATACGCGGCGCTGGCGGCATTCGACCCGGCCACTCTCGCGATTCTCGAACAGCGCCGAGGGGAGTTCGAGCGCCGCCGCGACTTCCTCGTCCCCGCGCTACGGGCGATCGGCTTCGACATCCCCGTGACCCCAAACGGCGCGTTCTATGTCTACGCGGATGCGTCGCGGTTCGGGATGGACGCGGCGGAATTGTCCATGCGCGTCCTGGAAGAGGCAGGGGTGGCGATCACGCCGGGGGCGGACTTCGGCGCGCACGAGGCGAACCGTTACGTCCGGTTCGCCTATACGCGCGCGATGGCCGATCTGCAGGAAGGCGTCGCGCGGCTGGGAGCCCTGCTGCGCAACGCCTGAGCCGGATCCTCAGGCCGCGTTGGCCGGACGGCGGGCGGGCGGCGCAACGCGCTGCAGCCAGGCTTTCTCGTTCAGCACCCGCTGGGTATAGGCCGCGTTGGGGTCGTCCAGCGCGCCCGCGTACATCTGCAGCCCGGCTTCGATGCTCCCCATGCGCTGGATGTACTCCTTCAGGATGCTCGCGCCGACCCGGATATTGGTGAGCGGGTCGAGCGCCGCATCCTCGCCCCCGTGGTGGGCAAGCTTGTCGAGGTGGAAGCGCGGCACCACCTGCATCAGCCCGCGGGCCCCGTAGTCGCTCTCGGCGATCGGGTTGAACCGCGACTCGATCGAGATCACGGCGAGGATCAGCAGGGGATCGATGCCCTTCGCCTTGCCGACCGCGAACGCCTCCTGGACGAGCGGCTCCGTGGCGTCCACCGCCACGCGGTACTTCCTGGCCAGCTGGGTCGCCAACGCCCGATGCCGCGGATCGGGCTCGGCAGTCGGCACTTCCAAGGCGGCATGCGCTCCGCCGTCGAGCTCGACGGCGCGATCCGCGGATGCCGCGGTGGCCGCCCGGAGCAGCGTCGACCCGTCCAGCGCCACGAAGGCGATCGCCGCCAGGCCGACTGCGGCCAGACCGTTGTGCAGCGTCGCGATGAGCGCGCGCCAGCCGCGGCGGGCGAAAGCCCGCAGATCGGTGAGTTTCATGCTTCATCACCTCCACGCCAGGCCCCGTACCTATGTCAGGGGGCCACAGTTGAACGCGGGTGCGCCAAGAGACGCGGCGCGGCCCGTTCGAACCTGCTTAGAGCGGTGGAGCCCCGACCGCAAAGCGCGCGCCGGACCACCTGTCTGATGCTCTCCGGGAAGCTTCGGCGCCGTCTTGGCCGAAGCGCCTTCCACGAAGACCCTGCCGAGCTACACGAGCAGTAAAGAATTAATGTTTCGCGATATTAATGAATAACTTAGCATTCGTCAACCGCTGGCGAAAAGCCTCGCAGTCGCGACTCTAAGCCGCTGTGCCGACAGCATTTTATTGCGCCGCACAAAACCGGCGTCTGTACCAAAGGTCTCCCGGCTTCCCCGCCCGCCGACGGTACACTGCAGCCGTCGTCGTCTGGCCGAAAAGCCGGGGGACAGACCCACCGCCGAATGGCTGCGGTCGGCCCATGCCGGAACATGGGCCGGCCGCAGCGCATTCGACACTTGCCCTCTACGGCCGCGAACCCGTCGGAAACGGCCAAGCCGCCGCCGGATTGAGCGCGGTCTTCGGGCCGGGCGTGGCCGCCGTGGACGGCGCGACCGGAGCCGCTACCGCCTGCGGAGGAACCACCCTCACGACCGGCGCCTTCACCGCAACCTTCGTCGCCGCTTTGGCAGGCTTCTTTGCCGCTTTGGCCGGCTTCTTCTTTGCCGCTGGCTTCTTCGCCGCCTTCTTCAAGGGCTTTTTCTTGGCTGAAGCCTTTCTTGAGGCCTTCTTCTTTGACGGCTTTTTCTTGGCTGAGGCCTTCTTTTTTGACGGCTTTTTCTTGGCTGAGGCTTTCTTCTTGGCCGGTTTCTTGGCAGCTTTCTTCTTCGCAGCCTTCTTCTTGGCAGCCTTCTTGGCCGGCTTCTTCGCAGCGGTCTTCTTAGCAGCCTTCTTCTTCGTTGCCATAGCTAGACTCCTTCCGTAGTTGAAAGAACAGACACACCGACTGCACCCCGGCCGGACCGCACCGGAGACCCGACCGTCCGGCCAGGTGCCGGACGTGCCGAATTTGCGCGGGCTGTGGCAGCCCGCCGAAAAAAAATGTCGGAGTCCCGAAGGACACCGACATCTGCCTTGCGGCTCCGAGCCGCGCGGGGGGCGGGGACGCCACCTGGTCGCCCGGCATCGCGCGCGGCACCCCGGCTACCCCGCCCGGGCGGAGAAGGCCGCCGTGGGCCTGGCGCCATGCGGAAGGGGATCAATCCCAACTCAGCGCGCCTCCGGTCTGGTACTCGATAACGCGCGTCTCGAAGAAGTTGCGCTCCTTCTTGAGGTCGATCATCTCGCTCATCCAGGGGAACGGATTGGTCGCCCCGGGGTACTGCAACTCGATCCCGATCTGCTGGCAGCGACGGTTGGCGATATAGCGCAAGTACTCCTTGAACATCGGCGCGTTGAGGCCGAGCACGCCGCGCGGCATGGTGTCCTCCGCGTAGCGGTACTCCAGTTCCACCGCCGTGCGCATCAGCATCGCAATCTCGTCGCGGAACCCGGGCGTCCAGAGCTGCGGGTTCTCGAGCTTGATCTGGTTGATGAGATCGATGCCGAAATTGCAGTGCATGGACTCGTCGCGGAGGATGTACTGGTACTGCTCGGCGGCGCCCGTCATCTTGTTCTGCCGCCCGAGAGCCAGGATCTGCGTGAAGCCGACGTAGAAGAACAGACCTTCCATGATGCAGGCGAACACGATCAGGCTCTTCAGGAGCTTCTGGTCGTTCTCGAGCGTACCGGTCCGGAATTCCGGGTCGGTCAGCGTGTCGATGAACGGGATCAGGAACTCGTCCTTGTCGCGGATCGACTGCACCTCGTGGTAGGCGTTGAACACCTCGCCCTCGTCGAGCGCGAGGCTCTCCACGATGTACTGGTAGGCGTGCGTGTGAATCGCCTCCTCGAAGGCCTGCCGGAGCAGGTACTGGCGGCATTCGGGCGCAGTGATGTGCCGGTAGGTGCCCAACACGATATTGTTGGCGGCGAGCGAATCGGCGGTAACGAAAAAGCCGAGATTGCGCTTGACGAGGCGACGCTCGTCCTCGGTGAGACCGTTCGGATCCTTCCACAGCGCGATGTCGCGGGACATGTTCACTTCCTGCGGCATCCAGTGGTTCGCGCAGCCGGCGAGGTACTTCTCCCACGCCCACTTGTACTTGAACGGCACGAGCTGGTTGACGTCGGCCTGCCCGTTGATCACGCGCTTGTCCTCGACGCGGACTCGGCGGGACGAGGCGTCCGGCTCGGCCTGCGCAGGCGCGGCCGCAACGCGCGCGGCCGCGGGCCGCACGGCAATCGGCTGCAGGCTGGGGCCGCCCCGCGGCACAACGGACAGATCCTCTTCGAAGTTCAGCATTCTTCTTCTCCGCGTTTCCCGGCCGTGCCCGTCACTGGCATGCCTCGCATTCAGGGTTGTCGATCGAGCAGAACTTGGGCGCCGCGTCGTCGGCGGCTGCAGCCGCCGTCCCGCCCTCGGCCGGCACCGCGTTCAGCGCCCCGGCCTTCACCGTCGACTTCTCCGCGTGCGTGGCGCCCAAAGCGCGCAGGTAGTAGGTCGTCTTCAGTCCGCGCAGCCACGCGAGCTTGTAGGTCTCGTCCAGCTTCTTGCCCGACGCATTGGCGATGTAGAGGTTCAGCGACTGCGACTGGTCGATCCACTTCTGGCGCCGCGACGCGGCCTCGACCAGCCACGCGGGATCGACCTCGAACGCGGTCGCATAGAGCCGCCGCAGCTCGCCGGGCACACGGTCGATGCGCGCGAGATTGCCGTCGAAGTACTTCAGGTCCGCGATCATGACCTCGTCCCACAGCCCCAGCTCCTTCAGGTCCGCCACCAGGTAGTCGTTGACCACGGTGAACTCGCCCGACAGGTTCGACTTCACGAACAGGTTCTGGAAGGTCGGCTCGATGGATGCGGACACGCCGATGATGTTGGCGATGGTCGCGGTCGGCGCGATGGCGAGGCAGTTCGAGTTGCGCATGCCGTGCCGCGCAACGCGTGCGCGCAGCGCCGCCCAGTCCATGGTCTCCGAACGGTCGACCTCCACATACCCGCCCCGCTCCTCGGCCAGGAGGTCCAGCGAGTCCTGCGGCAGCAGGCCCCGCGACCAAAGCGACCCGTTGAACGACGCGTAGCGCCCGCGCTCTTCGGCGAGCTCGGTCGAGGCCCAGTAGGCGTAGTAGGCCACCGCCTCCATCGAGCGGTCGGCGAACGTCACCGCGTCCTCCGAGGCGTACGGGATGCGCAGCAGGTGCAGGCAGTCCTGGAACCCCATGATGCCCAGGCCCACCGGGCGGTGCTTGAGGTTGGAATTGCGCGCCTTCGCCACCGCGTAATAGTTGATGTCGATGACGTTGTCGAGCATGCGCATCGCGATCGCGACGGTGCGCTTCAGCTTCTCGTGGTCGAGCTTGCCGTCCCTCAGGTGCGCGACCAGGTTGATCGACCCGAGGTTGCAGACGGCGATCTCATGCTCGTTGGTGTTGAGCGTGATCTCGGTGCAAAGGTTGGAGCTGTGCACCACGCCGACGTGGTTCTGCGGCGAGCGGACGTTGCAGGGGTCCTTGAAGGTGATCCAGGGATGCCCCGTCTCGAACAGCATCGAGAGCATCTTGCGCCAGAGCTGCACCGCCGGGACCTTCTTGAACAGCTTCAGCTCGCCGCGGGCGACCTTGTCCTCGTACGCGAGGTATGCCTTCTCGAACGCCCTGCCGTAGGTGTCGTGCAGTTCGGGCACATCGGAGGGCGAGAACAGCGTCCACTCCAGGTTCTCCACCACCCGGCGCATGAACAGGTCGGGGACCCAGTTGGCCGTGTTCATGTCGTGGGTGCGCCGCCGGTCGTCGCCGGTGTTCTTGCGCAGTTCGAGGAACTCCTCGATGTCGAGGTGCCAGCTCTCCAGGTAGGAACACACCGCGCCCTTGCGCTTGCCGCCCTGGTTGACCGCCACGGCGGTGTCGTTGACCACCTTGAGAAACGGCACCACGCCCTGGGACTTGCCGTTGGTGCCCTTGATGTGGCTGCCGAGCGCGCGCACCGGCGTCCAGTCGTTGCCGAGTCCGCCCGCGTACTTCGCCAGCAGCGCGTTCTCCTTGATCGCCTCGTAGATCCCGTCCAGGTCGTCGGAGACCGTGGTGAGATAGCAAGACGAGAGCTGTGAGCGCAGCGTGCCCGAGTTGAACAGCGTCGGCGTCGAGCTCATGAAGTCGAAGCTCGACAGCACGTCGTAGAACTCGATGGCGCGCGCTTCGGGGTCGAGCTCGTTCAGGGCGAGCCCCATCGCCACGCGCATGAAGAACGCCTGGGGCAGCTCGATGCGCCGCTCGCGCACGTGGAGGAAGTACCGGTCGTAGAGCGTCTGCAGGCCGAGATAGCCGAACTTCAGGTCGCGGCGCGCGTCCAGCGCGGCGCCGAGCTTGAGCAGGTCGAAGCGGGCCAGCCGCTCGTCCAGCAGGTCCGCCTGGATCCCGTCCTTGATGAACCGCGGGAAGTACTCCGCATAGCGCACCACCATGTCGGCCTGCGAGGCAGGCTCGCCGAGCACCTCCAGACGGATGATGTCGAGCAGCAGGCGCGCGGTCACGAAGCTGTACGCGGGGTCCTTTTCGATCAGCGCGCGAGCCGAGAGGATGGCCGACTTGCGTACCTCCTCCATCGGGACGCCGTCATACAGGTTCTTGAGCGTCTCGCCAAGAATCGCCCCCGGGTTCACGGCGTCGCCGAGCCCCTCGCAGGCGGCTTCGACCAGCGCCCCCAACCGGCCACCGTCCAGCGGCACGCGCTCGCCGTTCTCGACCACGTGGAGCACTGCCTGCGTGCCGGCCGCCTTCTTCTGCGCCGACTCCTGGGCCCTCGCCTGCGCGCGCTTCTCGCGATAAAGCACGTAGGAGCGGGCGACATCGTGCTGGCCGGAGCGCATCAGGGAGAGCTCGACCTGGTCCTGCACGTCCTCGATATGGAACGTCCCGCCCGCCGGCTGGCGCCGCATCAGCGCCTGCACCACGCCCTGCGTGAGATTCGCCACGAGCTCGCGCACGCGCGCCGATGCCGCACCCTGCCCGCCTTCCACGGCGAGGAAGGCCTTGGTCATCGCCACGGAAATCTTGCCGGGCTCGAAACCGACGACGGCGCCGTTGCGCCGGATGATCTTGTACTGCGCGTACGCTGCCTGCGGCGTGGTCGGGGATGGCTCCGGAAGGCTTGCGGTGGCGACGGACTGGGACGTGATGGCATCACCGACAAGCTGCATGTTCTGGGTCTCCTCGATCTCTCTGGTGGTGTCGTTGCCGTCCGCGGCGGGACGACTCGAATGGCGTCGCGGCATCGCTCTACCCCGGATCCCCCACCGGGTGACCACTACATATAGTGTGTGCGACGCGCTGCGGGACTAATTCTAGTGCGTCGCTCGCGGCGATTGCAAGAGATTTCTCTTGTTCGTTCAGGGCGCAAAGCCTGCATTCCGAGAATGGGATGAGACTTTTGTCACGCGCGCGCAGCAGGCGAACGCTTGCCCCGATGCGGCGCGGGCAGATCAGCGGCGCTGCGCGAGGTCGGCGCGGAAGCGCGGCCAGTCGAATGCCGGCCCGGGATCGGTCTTGCGGCCTGGCGCGATGTCGCTGTGCCCGACCACATCGGCAATCGGGTAACGGCGCGCAATTGCCACCACCAGCTTGGCCGCGGCGCGGTATTGCGCCGATGGGTAGGCGACATCGTCCGCACCCTCGAGCTCCACACCCACCGAGAAGTCGTTGCAGCGCTCGCGCCCACCCCAGCACGACGCGCCCGCGTGCCATGCGCGCCGCTCGCACGGGACGAACTGGACGATCTCCCCGTTGCGCCGTACGAGAAAGTGCGCGGAAACGCGCAGCGCGGCGATGCCGGCGAAGTACGGATGCGCGCCCGGGTCGAGCGTATTGGTGAACAGCCGCTCGATGTCGCGGCCCCCGAACCGGCCGGGAGGCAGGCTGATCCCGTGCAGCACCACCAGCGTGACCGCTTCCCCGTCCGGCCGGGCGTCGCAGTTGGGCGAGGGCACGAAGCGCACGCCCGGCAGCCGTCCTTCGGCGTCGAGGACCAGGCCGGGTCTACTGGATGCCAAGGCGCTCCATCCGGTAGCGCAGCGCCCGGAAGGTGATCCCCAGCAGCTTCGCCGCCGCGGTGCGATTGAACCGCGTCTTGTCCAGCGCCTCGAGGATCGCTTCGCGCTCCACCCGGTCGAGGTAGTCCTGCAGCGGCCACTTGGCGTTGGGCGCGGCAGGCTCGTCGGACAGCGCAGGCGGGGCGAGTTGCAGGTCGTCGGCCTGGATCTCCGCCGAAGTCGCGAGGGCGGTCGCCCGCTCCAGCACGTTCTCGAGCTCGCGCGTGTTGCCCGGGAAGTCGTACGCGACCAGCGCCTCGAGCGCCCGCCCCGCGAACCGGGCAGGCGCCGCCCCGGGGCCGGCGAGCCGGGCGAGGATCGCCTCGGCGAGCACCGGGATGTCCTCGCGACACTCGCGCAGCGGCGGCATGCGCAGCTCGATCACGTTCAGGCGATAGTAGAGGTCCTGGCGGAATCGCCCCTGCTCCACCAGCGCGGCGAGGTTCTTGTGGGTCGCGCAGATGATGCGCACGTCGACCGGATCCTCGGCCGTCGCGCCGACCTTGCGGACGCGCTTCTCCTGGATGGCACGCAGCAGCTTGACCTGCATCGCGAGCGGCAGATCGCCAACCTCGTCGAGGAACAGCGTGCCGCCGTGCGCCACGTGGAAGAAGCCCTCGCGGTCCGCGTCGGCGCCGGTGAACGCGCCCTTGCGGTAGCCGAAGAACTCGCTCTCCATGAGGTTCTCCGGGATCGCTCCGCAGTTCACCGGAACGAAGGGCTTGTCGCGCCGCGCGCCGTTCTCGTGGATCAGCCGCGCGGCAAGCTCCTTGCCGCTGCCGGACTCGCCGGTGATGTACACCGGCGCCTGGCTCCGGGCGAGCCGCTCGATCATGGCGCGCACCGCCTGCATCGGCGGGCTCTCGCCGAGCAGGCGGGCCCCCGCCGCGGGCTTGGGCGCGACCTTCTCCGGCAGGCTGAGCGCGGATTTCACCAGCGTGCGCAATTGCTCCAGCGACAACGGCTTGGACACGTAGTCGAACGCGCCGGCCTTCAGCGCGGCGACCGCGTTCTCGGTGCTCCCGTGCGCGGTGATCACGGCGACCGGCACGTCCAGCCCGCTGGCGCCGATGTGGCGCACCAGCTCCAGTCCCTCGCCGTCGGGCAGGCGCATGTCGGTGAGGCACAGGTCGAACCTGTGCGCGGCCAGAAGCTGCGTCGCCTCGGCGACGCTGCCCGCGCACTCCACCCCGAGCCCCATGCGCAGCAGCGTGAGCTCCAGCAGCTCGCGAATGTCCGCCTCGTCGTCGACGACGAGCACGTTCGCGCGCGCGGAACTGCGCCGCTCTGGCTTGTTCATCCCCTCACCCCCTGCATGACGATGCGGAACTCCGCGCCCTCGCCGCGTCCCACGTAATCCAGGCTCGCGCCATTGGCCGCGCACAGTTCGCGGGCGATGTACAGGCCGAGACCCGTGCCGGAGCTGTATGTGGTGAAGAACGGCTCGAACAGCTGCGCCCGCAGGTTCTCGGGCACGCCGGGCCCATCGTCCGCGACGCGCAATTCTATCCGCGGCCCGGCGCGTACGACCGTCATCCGCACGCTCCCCGGCTGCTGACGGGAGTGGCGCCAGGCATTGCGCGCGAGGTTCCACATGATCTGGTTGAGGTGCACGCGGTCGAACTCTGCGATGGCGTCGGCGTCGGCCTCGACGACGAACGCGTCGCGGCGATAACCCTCGTTCTGCACGAGGTCGTCCACGAAGGTCTCAAGGAATCCGATCAGCTTCACCGGCTCGGCCTGCACGCGGTCGCGCCGGTTCAGCTCCAGGACGTCCTTCACCATGCGGTCCAGGCGCTTGGCGTTGTCACGGATGATGCGGTTCAGGCGGTCGCGACCGGGCTGGCGGTTTTCCTCGGCGAGCAGCTCCGCGGCATGGCTGATCGCCGCCAACGGATTACGGATCTCGTGCGCGATGTTGGCGGTGAGCCGGCCGAGCGCCGCGAGCTTGAGCTGGCGCGACTGCTCCTCGAGCCTCGACTGGTCGTCGAGATAGACCACCGTGTAGCGGTCGCCCTCCACGCCCGCCTCGACGAAGCGTGCGCGCACGAGCTTGCCCGAATCGGCCAGCGTGAAGGTTGCTCCCCTGGGGCCGGAGCGCTCGCGCCATGCCGCCAGGGCCTCTGCCAGGTCGTGCGAATAGGCCTCGACCTGCTCGAGCTCGGGTGCCGGCCGGCCCAGCAGCGCCGCGACCGCGGGATTGAATTGGCGCACGAGCCCGTTGGTATCGACCACGAGGACTCCGTCCTCGACGTCCTGGATCACGAGCTGGTTGATGCGCAGCTGGTTGGCGAGGTCGATGCCGCGCTGGCGCGCGACCCGTTCATTGGTGATGACGCGCTGCGCGAGGTGGCTGGTGATGATCGCCGTCGCGAAGTAGGCGATGGACAGCAGTCCGGGCTGCACGATGGTGGCCGCCGGTAAGTCCTGTACCAGAATCCAAACCGACTGCTCGATCAGGATCGCGATCGACGCCATGGCCGCGTAAAGCAGCATCAGCGACCCGCGACTGACCAGCGCCGCACCTGCCAGCGACACCAGCAGCATGCCGGCGAGACCGCTGCGGAACCCGCCGCTTGCGTGCATCAGAATGGTGATCGCCATCACGTCGGTCAGCACGTGGACGGTGAGTTGCACGTCGAAGTCCCGCCGCGTGCGCCTCAAGACGACGTGAAAGGCAACCGCGAGCAGGAGGTACGCAGCCGAAGTTGCCGTGAACAGCGCGGGGTCGCGGCTGCCGAGGGACAAGTCCGCCCCGCCCACCGCCTGGGAGGCGAGAAAGATCCCCGCCGCCGCGAGCCGGTAGTAGTTGAAGTACCGCAGCGAGACCCAGAACGCCTCCGGCACCCCGGATCCGGCGTCGGCCGGGGCGCGCACCGGCGCACGGTGCGCGGCGACTGGCGGGGACACCACGCTCACGCATCCCCCACGCGACGGTGTTCCTCGCTGCAGAAAAAGCGCGCGCCGGACGCGGTGGCTTCCGATTCGGGCAGGTGAACGCCGCAATGCGCGCAGGTCACCATCCGCTCGCCGGCCCCGGTTTCCGCCGGGCGCCGCTCCCGCGCCGCCGGCCGGGAGAGCCCCTTCACGAGGAACCAGACCGCGATGACGACGAGGATCAGGACGAGGACTTTGCCCAAGTGGACGCCGAGCGAGCGCCGCAAGCGAGCGCGTTGCAGGATTATACGCAGCGCCAATCGCCGCCCATTCGCGGCATCGGCGCCCGCATCCGCACAATGTCGCGCGCGGTGTGCGGGCGTGGGAAAGGGATTGGTCGGGGTGAGAGGATTCGAACCTCCGACTCCTGCGTCCCGAACGCAGTACTCTACCAGGCTGAGCTACACCCCGACGGCAGATGGCTGGGGCCCTGGAAAGCGCGCCGACGCGCACGCTGGCCCCGAAACTTTCCGGGAGATCCCGCCGAGCCCTCGTCCCCGTGGCCTAATCATCTAGAGGCCTAGTGGTTGCGCTCGACTGCGAAAGCCGCCAAGTTTAGCAAAGATTCCCGGTAAGTTGAATGTGGAACCCGGTCGATCGCCTCGCATGCGGCGGTCGACTCGCTGCGCGCCTGCTCGAGCGCAGCCTCGATGGCGCCGGTGGCACGGATCGCGGCCATCACCTCGGGAAAGGCGTCGCGCCCGCCCTGCTCGATCGCCTCGCGCACGATGCGCGACTGGTCCGCGCTGCCGTGGCGCATCACGTGGATGAGGGGCAGCGTGGGCTTGCCCTCGTTGAGGTCGTCGCCGAGATTCTTGCCCGTGTCGTGGTGATCGCCCGAGTAGTCGAGCACGTCGTCCACCAGCTGAAACGCCGTCCCGAGATGGGCGCCGTAGGCCGCGAACCCTTCCTCGACATCCGGCGCAGCCCCGGCCAGGACTGCACCCAGGCGTGCGGACGCCTCGAACAGCTTCGCGGTCTTGCGGCGAATGACCTCCAGATACGCGGCCTCGGTCACGTCGGGATTGCGTATGTTGAGCAGTTGCAGGACCTCGCCCTCGGCGATCGTGTTGGTGGCCTCGGCGAGCACCTCCATCACCCGCATGTTGCGCACGCCCACCATCATCTGGAAGGCGCGTGAATAAAGGAAGTCGCCCACCAGCACGGCCGCGGCATTGCCGAAGGCGGCGTTCGCGGTATTGCGTCCGCGCCGCAGGTCGGACTCGTCGACGACGTCGTCGTGGAGCAGCGTCGCCGTGTGGATGAACTCCACTACGGCCGCAAGCTCGTGGTGATGCGGCCCGGGATAGGCGTTGGCGCCCGCGGAAAGCAGCAGCAGCGCCGGGCGCAGCCGCTTGCCGCCGCTGGAGATGATGTACTCGGCGACCTGCCGGATCAGCACTACATCCGACTCCAGACGCCGGCGGATCACCGCGTCGACGGCGTCCATATCGGCGGCGACGAGGCGGCGGATCGGGTCGATCGAGGCGGTCAAGGGAAGCTTTGGGAGCGTGCGGCGGCGGTTGCGGAGAATAGCACAGGGACTTTGACGCGCTGACGAATTCCTCTGTATAATCTTGGGCTTTTCGGCGTTCCGGTGATTATTCGCGGTGCGCCGTGGTCAAGAATCAACCCGGGAAGGTCCACACAAATGTACGCAGTGATCAGAACCGGCGGCAAGCAGTATCGCGTAGCCGCCGGCCAGCAGCTTCGCATTGAAAAGCTCGTTGCCGACGTCGGCGCCGAGATCTCGCTCGGCGAAGTGCTCATGGTGAGCGGCGAAGGCGATGCCGCCAGGATCGGGACGCCGACCGTCGCCGGGGCCACCGTGACCGCGACAGTGGTCGAGCACGGGCTGGGCGAGAAGATCCGCATCTTCAAGATGCGCCGCCGCAAGCACTACAAAAAGTCGCAGGGCCATCGGCAGGCCTATACCGAAATCCGCATCACCGGCATCAACGCCTAGATCCGCCCCAAGGAGCGATAGTCATGGCACACAAGAAAGCAGGCGGCAGCTCGCGCAACGGCCGCGACTCCGAATCCAAGCGCCTCGGCGTGAAGCGCTTCGGCGGCCAGCAGGTCTCCGCGGGCAGCATCCTCGTCCGCCAGCGCGGCACGCGCATCCACGCGGGCGACAACGTCGGCATGGGCAGGGACCACACGCTGTTCGCAACCGTCGACGGCAAGGTGGAGTTCCGCTACCGCGGCCCGGACCAGAAGCACGTGGTGAGCGTGGTGCCTGCGTAAGGCAGCCGCGTCCCACGAAAAGCCCTATCGATCCGGTAGGGCTTTTTTGTTTGCAGGGCAAACGGACCCATGAAGTTCATCGACGAGGCGCGCATCGAGATCCACGCCGGCAACGGCGGGAATGGCGCCGTCAGCTTCCGCCGCGAGAAGTTCGTGCCGCGAGGAGGGCCCGACGGCGGCGACGGCGGCCGCGGCGGCAGCGTCTTCGCGGTCGCCGACCGCAACATCAACACCCTCATCGACTATCGCTATGCGCGCATCCATCGCGCCCGCAACGGCGAGTCCGGGCGAGGCAGCCAGTGCAACGGCAAGGGCGCGGACGACATCCACCTGCGTGTGCCGGTCGGCACGGTGATCTCCGACGAGGAGACCGGCGCGCCGGTTGCCGATCTTGCAGCCGACGGACAGGTGGCGCTGCTCGCGAAGGGCGGCAAGGGCGGACTCGGCAATGAGAACTTCAAGTCGAGCACCAATCGCGCCCCCCGGCAATTCACCCCCGGCGAGCCGGGGGAGAGCCGCAGCCTCCGCCTGGAGCTCAAGGTGCTTGCCGACGTCGGGCTGCTTGGCATGCCCAACGCCGGCAAGTCCACGTTCATCCGCGCGGTGTCGAGCGCGCGTCCCAAGGTCGCGGACTATCCGTTCACCACGCTGCATCCCAATCTTGGCGTGGTACGCGTCGACACCGACCGCAGCTTCGTGATCGCCGACATCCCCGGCCTCATCGAGGGCGCCGCAGAGGGCGCGGGGCTCGGGCACCAGTTCCTGCGCCATCTGGCGCGCACGCGGCTGCTGCTGCACATCGTCGACATCGCGCCGCTCGACGCGGCCGTCGATCCGGTGAAGGAGGCGCGTGCCATCGTGAAGGAGCTGAAGAAATACGACCCCGGCCTGCACGCCAAGCCGCGTTGGCTGGTGTTGAACAAGATCGACCTCGTGCCGGAGGAAGAACGCGAGGGGGTGGTCGCGGAGTTCGTGCGCCGCTTCCGCTGGAAGGGTCCGGTGTTCGCCATCGCCGCGGTGAGCGGCCATGGCTGCCGGCCTCTCACCTTCGCGATCATGGAGCACCTTGAGGTCCGCCGATGAGCACTCGTACGCGGGAGGCCGCGCGGCTGGTCGTGAAGGTAGGCAGCTCGCTCGTGACCAATGCGGGCGCCGGCCTCGACACCGACGCGATCGCGCGGTGGGCCGCGCAGATCGCCGCCCTGCGCGCCGCCGGCCGCGAGGTGGTGCTGGTCTCCAGCGGCGCCATCGCCGAAGGCATGCAGCGCCTCGGGTGGCGGCGCCGGCCGAGCGCCATGCACGAGCTGCAGGCAGCTGCGGCCGTGGGCCAGATGGGGCTCGCGCAGGCCTACGAGTCGTGTTTCCGCGAGCACGGCGTGCAGACCGCGCAGGTCCTGCTCACCAACGCCGATCTTGCCGACCGCGGCCGCTACCTGAACGCACGCTCGACGCTGCGGACGCTGCTGGCGCTGCGCGTGGTACCGGTCATCAACGAGAACGACACCGTGGCGACCGACGAAATCAAGGTCGGCGACAACGACACACTGGGGTCCCTGGTGGCGAACCTGATCGAGGCCGACGTCCTGGTCATCCTCACCGACCAGCCGGGCCTTTACACGGCGGACCCGCGGCGCGACGAGTCGGCCACGCTGGTGACGGAGGCGCGCGCAGGCGACCCGGCGCTGGAGCGGATGGCGGGCGGGGCCGGCAGCGCGATCGGCAAGGGCGGCATGATCACCAAGATCCTTGCCGCGAAGCGCGCGGCCCGCAGCGGTGCGCACACTGTCATTGCCTCGGGGCGCGAGCGCGACGTGCTCACGCGGCTCGCCGCGGGCGAGGACATCGGCACCCTGCTGGTCGCGCAGACCGCCCCGCTCGCAGCCCGCAAGCAGTGGCTCGCGGACCACATGCAGGTGAGCGGCCGCCTGGTCCTGGATGCCGGCGCCGTGCGCGCACTGGCGACCGACGGCAAGAGCCTGCTGCCGATCGGCGTGCGCGACGTGGAAGGCGAGTTCGAGCGCGGCGCGGTGGTGTCGTGCTGCGGCCAGGACGGCAGGGAGATCGCCCGCGGCCTGGCGAACTACGGCGCGGCCGAATCGCGGCGGATCATGGGAAGGCCGTCGGGCGAGATCGAAGGCATCCTGGGCTACGTCGACGAGCCCGAGCTCATCCACCGCGACAACCTGGTGGTGCTGTAGTCGGCGCCCGCAGCTAGCGCCGCGGCACCGGCGCGTTCCAGTTGAAATCGACCGCCTTCGTATGCCCGCCGCGCCGCAGGGCGTCCACCGCCTCCGCGGCGCTGGCCACCGATTCGCGCGCCGGACAGAAATAGTCCTGGTACAACGCGAACCGGTAGCCGTCGGCGTTCAGCGAGCGCAGCACCCTCCACTGCGGCTCCTTCAGCACCGACCAGGTGCCGTCGGCCTTGCCGTGCGCAAAGGTCTTGTACTCGCGCGTGTCGCAGCGCATGCCTTCGTAGGCCACGTTCTGGCCGCCGCCCTCGCCCTTCGCCACGCTGGTGAAGCGGATGACACCGTCCCGCATTAGCGAGACCGACGCCGCATCGATGTAGTACGTCATCGAGGTCGGGCGCCCGATGTCGTAGCGGATCAGGTTGCCCGCCTGCGGGGCCGCCGGCGGAGGCGCCTCGACCTCCAGCTTGTTCTTGTCCGCGCCGAAGTCGATGATGTCGGCGGCGCGATCGCGAGGCTGCTGGCCCTGCGCCGCGCCCACGAGCGGCAGCAGCAGGAGCAAGGCGGCGAGCGTCCGGATCAAGCGAGGTCCGTGACCAGCGAGTTGCGCACGTTGAGCGGGACCGGGTCGAGCACCGCGCCGTAGGCGGGATGATCGGTTCCCATCGAGAGGCCGACGCCGTACTTGAGCGCCTTGGCCATTTCCTCGGTGAGCTCGAAGCGCAGGAAGTGCACCGCCGAGGTCTTCTCGTCGTTCTCGCGCTCCAGGTCCTCGTCGGCGATGGCGAACACCTTCGGGCAGCCTTCCACCTGGATCCAGGTCCGGTCCTCGATTCCCTTCAGGCGGGATAGCGCCGTCCTGCGTTCGGCGACGTCCGGGTACTCGATCATCATCGTGGCCTTGAAGTTCCGCCCGTCAGGGATCAGCGGATTGTAGGCTTCCAGCTCGCCGGCAATGCCCTCCTCCTCGAATATGCGCTCCGCACGCAGCATCTCCTGCACCTGGTAGCGGATGGTGAGCTCGTCCTCGAAGATGAGCATCACGTGGGCGCCGAGCTGCACCTTGCGGTTCTTCTTGTGGGCCATCACCTTGGCGCGGAAATCCTTGCGGTTGCGCGAGTAGGCTTCCAGGGTCATCAGGGTGTTACGATCGATCTTCGGCATGGCTTGCATGGTCTCTCCAGTCATAGTCCGTACGCCCGTGCGACGAGCGACAGCGGGTGCAGGCGCTCGGCGCGGCTCTGCCCGCCGCCCGCCTCGATGCCCTGCTCGATGTGCCGCGCCGCCATGGCACAGTCGGAGCTGATGTAGTCGGGGTCGTTCTGACCCATGGCCTTGAAGACCGCCTTGCCGATCTTCATGGAATTCGCGAAATACTCGGTCTTCACGCCCCACGTGCCGTCGTGCCCGGAGCAGCGCTCCACCGTATTGACCGCGGTGCCGGGGACGAGTTGCAGGAACTCGCGCGTCTTCTGGCCGATGTTCTGCACCCGGGAATGGCAGGGGATGTGGTACGAGACCTTGCCGAGCTCCGTCTTGAAGTCGGTCTTGAGCAGCCCGTCCTTGTGGCGCAGGACGAGGTACTCGAAGGGCTCCATCATGGCCTTGGCCACCGCTTTCACATCGGGGTCGTCTGGAAAAAGCAGCGGCAGCTCGGACTTGAACATCAGCGTGCAGGATGGCACGCCGGTCAGGATCGCATAGCCCTCGCGGGCAAGCTTCGCCAGCGGCGGGATGTTGACGTTCTTCAGGCGCTCGACGGCCTCGAGGTCGCCGAGCTCGAGCTTGGGCATGCCGCAGCAGGCTTCCTTCTCCACGACGAGGTAGGGGATCTCGTTGTGGTCCAGGACCTTCAGCAGATCGTGGCCGATGCCCGGCTCGTTGTAGTTGATATAGCAGGTGGAGAAGATGGCGACCTTGCCCGAAGTGCGCTGGCCGTCCCTGGCAGCGTGCGGCTTGCTGCCCGCCGCGCTGGAGCGGAACTTCGACGGGGAATAGGGCGGGAGCCTGCGCTCCTTCGCGACGCCGAGCATGCTTTCCATTGCGCTGCGCGCGGCGCCGTTGTTGTTCACCGCGTTGACCGTCTGCGCGACCACGGGAATGGCGGCCAGCTTGCCGAGCGCGTCGGTCGAGGACAGCAGCCTGTCGCGGAACCGCGCACCCGCCTGCTTGTACTTCAACGCCTTTGCACGCAGCATGAGATGCGGAAAGTCGAGGTTCCACGGGTGCGGCGGGACGTACGGGCACTTCGTCATGTAGCAAAGGTCGCAGAGGTAGCACTGGTCGACGACCTTCCAGTAATCCTCCTTCTTGACCCCGTCCACTTCCCCGGTTGGCCCCTCGTCGACCAGATCGAACAATGTGGGAAAGGACGTGCACAGGCTCACACAGCGCCGGCACCCGTGACAGATGTCGAAGACGCGGTGCATCTCGTCGAAGAGCTTGCCCTCGTCGTAGAACTCGGCCGACTTCCAGTCGACGGGATGGCGCGTCGGCGCCTCGAGGCTGCCTTCTCTTACGGTCATCTGCCGTGATCCTTGAGGGGGAATGGACAACGCGGACGGAAAAAAGGGAGCGGGCGCGACGCCCGCTCCCTCCGGACTCTGCAGCCGCCTAGTCGGCGAGCACGTCCAGCGCCTTCTGGAAACGGTTGGCGTGCGAGCGCTCCGCCTTGGCCAGGGTCTCGAACCAGTCGGCGATCTCGTCGAAGCCCTCGTCGCGCGCGTGCTTCGCCATGCCGGGGTACATGTCGGTGTACTCGTGCGTCTCGCCGGCAACGGCGGCCTTCAGGTTGTCGCGCGAGGAACCGATCGGCATCCCGGTGGCGGGGTCGCCAACGGCCTCGAGGTACTCGAGGTGGCCGTGCGCGTGGCCGGTCTCGCCTTCCGCGGTGGAACGGAACAGCGCCGCGACGTCGTTCTGGCCTTCCACGTCTGCCTTGTTGGCGAAGTAGAGGTAGCGGCGGTTCGCCTGGGACTCGCCGGCGAAGGCGTCTTTCAGGTTCTGTTCGGTCTTGGAGCCTTTGAGTTGCGGCATGGGGGAGCCTCCGTGGTTGGACAAAAAGGTGACGAATTCCGCGAAAAACCCTGGAATTAGACTCTGTCTAAAGAGTGAACGAAGTTTAGTCGCTGCCTCTCCGCGCTGTCAACGCCTGTCTTGGACAGCGTTGCAAAACGCCGGCCTCGCTGCGCTCAACACGTGACTTCCCGCAGGCCGGCAGCGACCGCCTCGGCCGCGCCGGGCCCTGACTTGGCCACCTGCTCCATGTAGTCGTCGCAGTAGGCGAAATCGAACGAGAGCCCCGCGATGCCGAGCGCGCCGATCACGCGATTTTCCCAGCTCCAGTCGGCCGCGTCGGGCCGCAACGCCGGCCATCCTGTGGCCTGGGACAGTGCCGGCCCGAAGAACACGATGCCTGGCGGTCCCTTGGAGCGCAGCGCGATCGTGCCTCGTGTGACGCCGGAAAGCGCGAGGAAGTCGAGCCGACCGGTGATGCGGATCGTGCCGTCGGCCCGCTCATCGACCGGCCCGGGCACGGGCTCGCCGACACCCGCAACGACGCGCGCGCCGGTCGCCTCGCGCCAGGCCGCGACATCCCCGGCTCCACGTGCGGACGGATAGACGATGAATCGTACCGGTGGCAGGGTGGCGTAGAGGGCCCTTTCGAAGGGCGGTGTATTGACGAGCACGCCGCCCGCGAGCGGATCGGCGAGCAGGAAGCATGCGGGAGGCCGCGAGCGGACCAGCAGCACTCGCCGGCCGTCGGCCAGGGCGAGCAACTGCCTGACGCCTGTGTCCGAGGGCATCAGGCGCCGGGCTCGGGTGCCTCCCGAGGCATGCGCAGCGCACGGTGGCCGTTGCGCGAACCGTCGCGCATCAGGTAGCGCGCCAGCTCCGACAGGGCCTGCTGGTACACGTCGCGCTTAAATTCGATGACGCTGTCGAGCGGCACCCAGTACTCGTTCCAGCGCCAGGCATCGAACTCCGGCCGCTCGCTCGCGCGCAGGTGCACGTCGCAATCCCGCCCGACCAGGCGCAGCAGGAACCAGATCTGCTTCTGCCCGCGATAGTGGCCCCGCCACTCGCGGCGCAGCCATTGGGCGGGCACTTCGTAGCGCAACCAGCCGCGCGTACGGCCGAGAATTCTCACGTGCTGCGGGTGCAGGCCCACTTCCTCGTGCAGCTCCCGGAACATCGCCTGCTCGGGGGTCTCGCCATGCTTGATCCCCCCCTGCGGGAACTGCCACGCGTGCTCCTTGACCCGCTTGCCCCAGAAAACCTCGTTCCGTTGATTGCAGAGGATGATGCCGACGTTCGGCCGGTAGCCTTCTCGGTCGAGCATGATCGGCTCCGATGGATTAGTGGTCTGCAATGATTCTTCCACAATTGCCCCGGCATGCATAGCGCGGTCCGGCACCCGGGAAACCCGTGCTTTCTGCACTAGAATCACGGACTTTTCGCAGGATCCGACACCGATGCGCGTTTCGCAGTTCTTCCTCGCCACCCTCAAGGAGGCGCCGTCCGACGCGGAGATCGTCAGCCACCGGCTCATGCTGCGCGCGGGCCTCATCCGACGGCTTGCCGGCGGCATCTACAGCTGGATGCCGCTCGGCCTGCGCGTGGTGCGCAAGGTCGAGGCGATCGTGCGCGAGGAGATGAACCGCGCCGGGGCGCTCGAGGTGTTCCTGCCCGCCGTGCAGCCGGCGGAGGTCTGGCAGGAGTCGGGCCGCTGGGAGAAGTACGGTCCCGAGCTGCTGCGGCTCAAGGACCGCCACAAGCGCGACTTCGTGGTGGGCCCGACGCACGAGGAGGTGATCACCGACATCGCGCGCCGCGAGCTCAAGAGCTATCGCCAGCTGCCGGTCCACTTCTACCAGATCCAGACCAAGTTCCGCGACGAGATCCGGCCGCGCTTCGGCGTGATGCGCGGCCGCGAGTTCACGATGAAGGACGGCTACTCGTTCCACGCCGACCACGAGGACCTGGTGCGCGAGTACCGCAGCATGTACGACACGTATACGCGCATCTTCACGCGGCTCGGCCTGAAGTTCCGCGCCGTCGCCGCCGACACCGGGTCGATCGGCGGCACCGGCTCGCACGAGTTCCACGTCCTGGCCGATTCCGGCGAGGACGCCATTGCCTACTCGACTGCCTCCGATTTCGCCGCGAACGTGGAGCTCGCCGAGGCGCTCGCGCCCGCCGCGCCGCGCCCGGCCGCGGCGCAGTCGATGGAAAAGGTGCCCACGCCGGGCAAGACCCGCTGCGAGGACGTAGCCGCCCTGCTGAGTCTTCCCCTGGAACGCACCGTGAAGGCCGTGGCCGTCATGCACGAGGACCGGTTCGTGCTGCTCCTCATCCGCGGCGACCAGACGCTGAACGAGATCAAGACGCAGAAGCTCCCCGAAATGGACCCCTTCCGCTTCGCGACGGATGCCGAGATCGTGCAGCACCTCGGTTGCGCGCCGGGCTACATCGGGCCAGTAGGCGCCGACGCGCGGATTCGCGTGATCGCCGACCGCAGCGTCGCGGCGATGGCCGATTTCGTCTGCGGCGCCAACGAGGCGGGATTCCACCTCACCGGAGTGAACTGGGGCCGCGATCTCCCCGAGCCCGAGCTCGTGGCAGACATCCGCAACGTGGTGGCCGGCGACCCGAGCCCGGACGGCGAAGGCCTGCTTGCAATCCAGCGCGGCATCGAGGTCGGCCACATCTTCCAGCTGCGCACCAAGTACTCGGAGGCGATGAAGGCCCTCTACCTCGACCGCGAGGGCCGCCAGCGGCCCTTCGAGATGGGCTGCTACGGGATCGGCGTCACGCGCATCGTCGGCGCCGCCATCGAGCAGAACAACGACGCGAAAGGCATCGTATGGCCGATGCCCATGGCGCCGTTCCAGCTTGCGATCGTCCCGGTGGGCTATCACAAGAGCGCCGCGGTGCGCGAGACCGCGGACCGGCTCTACGAGCAGTGCCGGGAGGCGGGTATCGACGTGCTGCTCGACGATCGGGACGAGCGGCCCGGCGTGATGTTCGCCGATATGGAACTAGTTGGCATTCCCTGCCGCGTGGTCGTTGGCGAGCGCGGACTGCGCGATGGCAGAATCGAGTTCCAGGGTCGGCGCGACGCCGAGGCGCAATCGGCGGGGCTCGCCGACGCCCTGCCCTTCATCCAGGAAAGGCTGTGCGCAGGCTCCTGAACGCCCTCGTCGGCATCTCGTTCGCGCTCGCGGCATGCGCCGCGCACGCGGGCACGCAGCGCTACGAGCCGCTGTCGGCGAGCGTGCAGGCGGCGCTCTCGCGCTCCATCGCCGACAAGGGCGCGCCTACCCTCCGCTTCGAGGATCCCTCGCACGGCTACCGCTGGCTGCTGGAAATGTCCAACCGCCTGGCGAAGCGCATCCCGGACGAGAAGTTCCGCGTCGAGCTGCTCAAGACGGTGCACTACGAGGCGACGCGCGCCGGCCTCGATCCCCAGCTCGTGCTGGGCCTGATCTGGGTGGAGAGCGGGTTCAAGAAGTACGCCGTGTCGTCGGCGGGCGCTCGTGGCCTGATGCAGGTGATGCCGTTCTGGCGCGACCTGATCGGCACGCCCGACGACAACCTCTTCCACCTCCGGACCAACCTGCGGTACGGCATGGTGATCCTGCGCCACTACCTGGACATCGAAAAGGGCGACCTCTACCGCGCCCTGGGCCGCTACAACGGCAGCCTCGGCCGAGCCGAGTATCCGAACATGGTGCTCGCCGCGTGGCGCGGCCAGTTCCGCTACGAGGGGCCGGTCGCCTGAGTGCCGCGACGCGCTACGCGCGCGCGTCGCCTGCCTCGTCCCTGATCCAACCCGTGCGCCGCGCCCACTCGTCGATGGCGCGCTGACGCGCGACCGGATCCCTGGGTGGCGCGTCGCCCTTCTCTCGCGGTGCCCGGCGAACCTTGCGCAATTCCTCCTCGAGCGGACGCAGACCCACCGCGGCGCGCCGCCCATCGACGCCCTCGGGATCCTCGATGGTCCACGGCGCCAGCCGGCCGCGCTCGTCCCAGTCGAAGATGGTCCCGTAACGCTGCGGCCGGCGCTCGTTGAAGCGGATCCTGTCCTCCATCATGGCCGTGAACGCCGGCGGCACCTCGCCCTCCTCGACCGCGCGCGCGAGCAGCGCAAGACAGCGGCGCTGGAAAGCGGGCATGCCGATGGCGTGGAGCGCGACGGTCCAGGCCGCGATGCTGCCGTCGCGTCCGGCCAGCGTGATCCCGGGCCAGCCGTGCACGTCGAGAATGGCCTCGAGCTCCCGTGCGTTCTCCGCGTGCACCGCCTCCATCTCCGGGGCGTAGCCGACGAACAGCGCGCCGCTGTCGACCAGGCGCGCGCGGGTCGAGCGGTCGCGCTCCAGCATTGCGGCGAGCGCCGCACGCACACTGTCGGCCGGCTCCGTCACGCGCCGAAGACCTGCGCGATGGTGGCCTGCACGGCATCGGCCGCGGCGCGCGGATCCGGCGCAGTGCGTATCGGCCGGCCCACCACGATGTAGTCGGCGCCGTTGTGGAACGCCTGCGCCACGTCGACGGTGCGCTTCTGGTCGTCGACGGGGCGGTTCTCGACCGGGCGGATGCCCGGCGTCACCACCATCACACGCTCGCCCAGCTCGGACTTGAGCATGGGGGCTTCGAGGCCGGAGGAGATGACGCCGTCGCATCCCGCCTCGAGCGCGCGGCGCGCTCGGGAGAGCACCAGCCGCTCGACATCGCAAGCGAACCCGAGATCGTCGAGATCGCCGCGGTCAAGGCTGGTCAGCACGGTGACCGCGAGAATCTTCACGGCGCCCTTGTCGCTTCCGGCCGCTTCCATGATCGATTGGTTGCCGTGCACTGTCGCGAAAGTGACGCCGGTGTCGCGCAAGGCGCGAACGGCGCTGCGCACCGTCTCCGGCACGTCGAAGAACTTGAGATCGACGAAGACCTTCCGCTCGCGCCGGCGCAGCCAGTCGATGAGCTCGAAGTACCCGCCCGCCATGAAGAGCTCGAGACCGAGCTTGTAGAACACGCATGCGTCACCAAGCTCGTCGACGAGGCGCCGGGCCTCGTCCGCGCTCGGCAGGTCGAGCGCGCAGATGAGGCGCTCGCGCGCCGGGATGGGCTTGGAGGAAATGATCGAGGTATTGGGCATGGCTCGGGAGCGGTTGCGGTAGGGAATGCGGTATAAGCCTCGGCAGGCCGGGCGCCGCCCCGCAACGGGCATGACCTTGGCATACAACTTGCGCTATGACCATGGCTCAGAGCGAGCGGGGCGCGTGCAGTATCGCACCCGCGGCCGCACGACGCGCGCCGCGCGCCGGGTGGACGAGCTGACGGAGCACGACGATGCTGCATCTTATCGCGCAGGGGAGATCCGCTGCGCCGGACGACGAGTTCAGCCCCGAGCGCCTGCGCGAATGGCTGGGCGCGCTTCCCGTCGAACCCGCAGCCGCGGCAAAGGCGCTGATCGGCCGCATGGTCGCGCTCAACCGCGCGCCCATGCACGGGCGCATGCGCCTGCGCCTGCTGGACATGTTGCGCGATCACGTCGAGTGGCTGCTGCCGCGGCTCGAGCAGCGCGTCGCCGACGCCGCGCCGCCCGTGTCGGGAGTGGTGCGCCAGCACGCCTATCTCATCGAGAAGCTGCTCAAGGAAGCTGCCGCGGGCTACTCGCAAGTCGTGCTCGCAGTGCCCCGCTCATGGCTGAATCTCGGGTTCCGCAGCCACCTGCTCGTCCCGCTGGTGCGCGCCATGCAGTTCCACGCGCGTCGCCTTCTGCTCAGTGATCGGCTCTATGCGCGCTCGCCCGGCGGCGTGTGGGCGGAGCTGCACACCTTGTATCGCACCGCACGCGACTGGGGACTGGAGGAGCGCGTGGCCGAGAGCCCGCGCACCTCGCCCTCGCAGGTGTATCGAGCAGCGCTGCTGCTCGCCTTCGCACAGCCCGGCAAGCTGCGTCATGGTGACGTCCCCCGGGTGCACCAGTACATCGACCAGCATGTCGAACTCGCCCGGCTGCTCGAGGCGCGGCCGGCGAGGCGCTTGGGCTGCGCGTTCGTAGTGCGGGTGCATCGGGACCGCGCGGGGGGCTCCCTTCCGAAGAGCGCCGACGCGGGCACCGAGGCAGGCGATCTCTTCCTCGACACCGCGGCGCTGGTCGAGCGGCTCGAGACCCAGCTGCGCCGCCTCACCGAAGGCATCGCGCCCGCGAGCCTCGGGCTTCCCGGCGACGCCGGCAGCGCCGCTTATCTCGAGCTCCTCGCGCGTCTGGCGTCCAGCTGGCGCGGCGAGCGACGCTCGCGCTCCGCGCGCATGCAGTTCCATCCGCGCGTCGACGTGTGGGTAGGCCTGCGCGAGATCTGGCGCGTGTTGCGCCACGAGGCGCCTGCGGAGCCGGGCGACACGGCCCGCGCCGACTACGGATTGCCGCGCTCGACCCAGTGGATCGTGCTCAACGAAAGCGCGCGCGGCTTCGCGCTGAAGTTCATGTCCGGCGCCCTTGCCCCGATCAACGTCGGCGAGGTGGTCGCGATCCGCACGCGCGACCGCGGCGCGATCTACGTCTGCCTGGTGCGCTGGATTCTCTCCAACAATCCCGAGCACTTCGAGCTCGGCCTGCAGCAACTCAGCCCGGTGGTCGTGCCGGCGGTCTACAAGTCCGAGGAGTCGGATCGAATCGCACCGGAGCCCGTGCTGTTCTTTCCCGAAATGCCCGCCCAGCGGCATCCCCCGACCATTGTCGCGCCGGCGAACCGTCTCGCACCCGAGCAGACCTTCAATCTGCGGCATCGCCGGGGCCGCATGTCCTTGCGCGCCTCGCGCGTGCTGGAGAAGACCGGGAGCATCGAGCTGCTGGAAGTATCGCCGGGCTGACACGCCGTTCCCGGCGGGTGTCGGCGCGGCGTCAGCCCCGGCCGACGGCGCCGACAGCACCGTGAAGGAATGCTCATCTGCGGCGGCGTGAACGGCGCTGTGCAACCCTGCGGATGCCCGGCATGCAGTCTGGAGCCATCCGAACAATTCTCGGCCAGCACCGCCTTGGGGCGGCGCCAGGGGGGCCGCCGCCACACCCCGGCCTCCAGACGCCCCGCTTGTCCACCGCGCACGCATCGTGAGACGTAAGTCTCGGCGCCGAGTCCCGCGCCCGGGCGAAGGCATGGACCTTGCGGAATGGATTGCAGACGTACGGCCAATCAACGACAGTTACCAAGGAGCCGGACATGCCGCTGCACCTGAGCCTTCCGCAATCCAGCGCGCCGGACGCCGCGCCCTACACGCGCTCGCCCGAAGAGGTCGCCGCCTGGCTGGAGACTCTGCGCGAGGACGCGCCGCTCGACACGGCGCGCGCCCTAATCGACGCGCTCGTCGCCCTCAACCGGGCCCGGGTGCGCATCACCCTGCGACAGGACATCACCGAGCTCATGCTCGCCAAGTCGCTGCGCCTGCTCCCCGCGCTGCACGCGGCGCTGGCCGACGCGACGGTGCCGCTCACCAGCGACTCGCGCTCGGCTGCCGCGGTCGCCGACGATCTGCTCACCGAGCTCGCCTATTCGTACAAGCTGCTGCTGGTGGAGCAGTCTCGCCGCCTGTTCGGCCTTGCCTCCAGCGGCCGGGCCCTGCTGCCGGTCGTGCGCGCCATGGAAATGCTCGCCCGCCGCCTCGAGGTTGCCTACCGCACCTATGCTACCAGCCCCAAGGGCGTCTGGAGCGAGCTGCACGAGCTCTACCAATTCGGCCTGCGGCGCGGCCTCGCCTCCCGCGCTCTCGACGGCGCCGACGCCACGCCGCTGGCGGTGTATCGGAGCGCACTGCTGCTTGCCTACGCCGAGCCGCTCAAGCTGATGCAGGGCGATCTCGACCGGGTGCTGTGCTGGATCGCGCGCTTCGGGAAGCGCGCGACGCTCGGACCGTCGCAGCAGCAGCACGGCGCCCAGGGTCTCTTCCTGGTCAAGCCGCAGCGCGACGTTCCCGGCTATGCCCTCTCCAAGCGTCATCATCCCGTGCCGCAGCCGCACGACGTCGTGCTGAACACGCTGCCGCTCGCCGAGTTGCTGCTCGACCAGGTGGCGCGGCTCGCGGCGGGCGAGAGCGCGGAATCCCTCGGGCTCCCCGAGGCCGGCGACGCCGACCGGGATCTGATGGGCCGCCTGATCAAGCATTGGGGCGCGGTACCCAATCGGCGCTTCACCCGCCTGCGCACCCATGCCCGCGTGGAGATCCGCGTCGGCATCCGCGGTATCTGGGAGTTCCTCGCCAAGGGCGCCGCCGCACGCGCCAGCAGCGGGGAATGGATGGTCACCAACGAGAGCCCGCGCGGCTTCGCGCTCATGCACGTGAGCGGCCCGATCGAGTCGATCCGCGTCGGCGAGGTGATCGGTCTGCGCACCCGCGAGGCGGAGACCTGCCACATCTGCGTGGTGCGCTGGGTGCTGTCCGACAACCCCGAGCACCTCGAGCTCGGGCTCGAGGAGCTCGCCCCGACCGCGCGCCCGGTCTCGATCCGCAAGTCGCGGGAGGACAGCGCCGAGATCGAGCCCGTGCTGCTGCTCCCCGAAGTGCCTTCGCTCAACCAGGCGCCCGCGCTGCTCGCCCCCCTCGCGTCGCTGGACTCGACCTGCGAGCTCAACCTTGGCGATCTCCACTCCAAGCTGCGCGTCCGCACCACCCGGCTGCTCGAGCGCACCGTGAGCGTTCAGCTGGTGCAGTTCAGCGCGGTGAGCTGAGCCCCTCGCCGGCACGGTCGTCCAGCATCCGCAGCGGCAGGTCGAGCGCCTGCCGTACTCGCGCTGCCACTTTCGTCTCGGTGGGTGCGGCGTCGCTGTTGAGCGACTCGTGCACGGCCACGATGGTGGCCACCTCCGGATCACAAGCGAGCCGCCACCGTCCATCCCTGCGCCGCACGATCCATCCCGCATGGGCCAGCGCGTCCAGGGTCGACTCGACGCGCTCGACCGGGACGCCCTCGGTGGGGGAGGCGTCTCGACCCCCTACCGAAACGCCCTCCCCGCCGGCCCGCACCAGCATGCCGAGCACGCCGAGGAGATCCGGCAACGACGGTGAAGGCGGACGCGGCGGCGCGGCGGCCCCCACCCCCTGCTCGGGGAGCATGGCGGTAAGCACCGCGCCCACCAGCGTGACGGCCCAGGACAGGTAGACCCAGACCAGGAATAGCGGCACGACCGCGAATGCCCCGTACAGCAGGGTGTAGGTCGACACCTGCCCGATGTAGGTTGCGAACGCCCGGTTGCCAACCTCGAACGCGACCGCGGTCACGACGCCTCCAAGCAGCGCGTGGCGCATTCGCACCTCGCAGCTGGGCACGACGCGGTACAGGAGCGTGAACGCGAGCGTGGTGACGGCAAGTTGCGCGCCGATCAGGACGGCCGCACGCGCCCCCGGTATCTCACCCGCGAAGCCGAGGGAGGCGCTGACGAAGTACGAGGTCGTCGTGAGGCTGGCGCCCACCAGCGCCGGCCCGAGCGTGGCAACGCCGAGGTATACGGCTGCGCGCAGCGCGAGCGGCCGCCTGCGGCGCGCCCGCCAGATTTCGTTGAAGGCCGCCTCGATGGTATGCATCATGAAGAAGACCGACACCGCCAGACCGGCGAGACCGAACACGGTGAGCCGACCCGCACCCGCGGAGAACTCCCGCAGATACCCGAGCACCGTCTCGCCCACCTTGGGCGGAAGCAGGTTGTCCTCGAGGTAGCGCTGCGTGGCCAGGGTAAAGTCCTCGAACACCGGAAAAGCCGTCATGACCGCGAGGCCGATGGCGAGCAGCGGCACGGCCGCGAGCAGCGTGGTGTACGTGAGGCTGGCCGCGAGGCTGGGGCCGCGGTCGGCAGTGAAGCGCGCAAGCACGGCGCGGAGAAACCGCAGCAAGCCGCCGGCGCGCGGCGCGGAACGGGAAGGCGCCATGGTCGTTGCTATCATAGCGCCCCATGGCCGACATCCTCGTCCTCTACTATTCGCGCAACGGCGCAGTGCGCAGCCTCGCCGAAGCGATTGCCGAGGGTGTCGAGCGCGTACCCGGAATGCGTGCGCGCGTGCGCACGGTCCCCGCGGTCTCCGCGGTTTGCGAAGCGACCGAGCCCGACATTCCGGCGAGCGGCCCGCCTTACTGCGAGACGCGCGACCTCGAGGAATGCGCCGGGCTCGCGCTGGGCAGCCCGACCCGCTTCGGCAACATGGCCGCGCCGCTCAAGTATTTTCTCGACGGGACATCGGCCCTCTGGCTGAAGGGGACGCTGGCCGGCAAGCCGGCCGCGGTCTTCACCTCGACGGGCACCATGCACGGCGGCCAGGAGTCGACCCTGCTGTCGATGATGCTGCCGCTGCTCCATCACGGCATGCTGATCGTCGGGCTGCCCTACACCGAGCACGCGCTCAACACCACCGCGAGCGGCGGGTCGCCCTACGGCGCGACGCACCTCGCCGGCGTCGGCGCCGACCGGCCGGTCGATGCGGTCGAACGCGGTCTCGCCGTCGCGCTGGGACGCCGCCTCGCGGAAACCGCGCGGAAGCTCGCCGCATGAGCGCCGCCGGGCCGTCCCAAGGCGCTCATCCCGAGCGCGCCGTTGGCGCGAGGGTAGTCCCTTGAGCGCCGCCGGGCCGTCCCAAGGTGCTCATCCCGAGCGCGCCGTTGGCGCGAGGGTGACGCATTGAGCGCCGCGGACGACGCGCGCCGCTTCCTGCGTTCGCATCGCATCGGCGTGCTGGCGACCCACTCGCGCACGCTGCCGGGACATCCCTTCGGTTCGGTCGTGCCGTACGCATGCGACGCTCACGCCCGGCCGGTCGTGCTGATCAGCGCGCTGGCGGAGCACACCCGCAGCCTCGAGCAGGACCCGCGCGCAAGCATCGTGGTGCACGACATGACGGTCGCGGACACGGCGGCGGCGCGCCTCACCGTCACGGGCGAGGCTGTCCGCTGCGACGATGCCGGGGCGATCGCGCGGTATCTGCGGTTCTTTCCCGACGCCGAACGGCTGCTCGCCCTGGCCGACTTCGCCTTCTGGCGCCTGGTGCCACGCCGCGCGCTGTTCGTGCGCGGTTTCGGACGCATCGAATGGGTCGAAGGCGACGCGCTGCTCGCCCCGACGTCGGACATCGCCGCGATCGAGGCCGGCGCCGTCGACCACATGAACGAGGACCACGCCGACGCGATTGCCGCATGCTGCGCCTCGCGCGGCATGGCCGCGGGCCCCGAAGCGCGCATCGCCGGCATCGACGAGGCCGGGTTCGACGTGCGCACGGCGGCAGACCTGCTGCGCTTCGAGTTCGACTCGCCCGCATCAGACGCCGTCGCGCTGCGCCACGCGCTGGCCGCGGCCACCCGCCGCGCGCGCGAAGCGTGAAGCCGCTCTGGATCGGCGCCATCGGCTCGCTCGTGGCGCTGCTTGCGTTGTGCCTCGCCTGGGAGCTCGTCCTGGCGCCCCTGCGGCCCGGGGGCTCGTGGCTGGCGCTCAAGGCGCTGCCGCTGCTCGCGCCCCTGCGCGGCATGCTGCAGGGCCGCCGGCGCGCCTTCCAGTGGGCGTCGTTCCTCTCCCTGGCCTATCTCGCAGAGGGTGCGGTGCGCGCGTGGAGCGAGCCCGACCCCGCCCGCACACTGGCGCTCGCCCAGGCGGCCCTGGCTGTCGCGATGTTCCTGAGCGCCGCCTTCTATGCCCGGCGCGCCGGCGCCGCCGGGCTGCGCTGAAACGGCTACACGGCGTCGTGCTGCGGATTCATGCGCTCGGTCGTCCCGAGCTTGTTGAGCGCGTTCACGTAGGCCTTCGCCGAGGCGACGACGATGTCGGTGTCGGCGCCGACGCCGTTCACGATGCGGCCGGCGCGCGCCAGGCGCACCGTCACCTCACCCTGCGACTCGGTGCCCTGGGTCACCGCGTTCACCGAGTACAGCAGCAGCTCGGTGCCGCTGTGAGCGAGCGACTCGATCGCCTTGAAGGTCGCGTCCACCGGGCCGTCGCCTTCGGACTCGGCGTGCCGCTCGGCCCCGCCTTCTGACAGGACCACCTTGGCATGCGGACGCTCGCCCATGCCGCTCGCCTGGTTCATGGTCACGAGCTTCCAGTGCTCGTCCTCGGCGGTCACCGCCTCGTCGGAAACCAGCGCGTGGAGGTCCTCGTCGAAGATCTCGGCCTTCTTGTCCGCGAGGTCCTTGAACTTCTGGAATGCGATATTGACCGTCTCCTCGCTCTCCAGCTCGATGTGCAGCTCCTTGAGGCGCTGCTTGAAGGCGTTGCGACCCGAGAGCTTGCCGAGCACGATCTTGTTCGCGCTCCAGCCGACATCCTCGGCGGTCATGATCTCGTAGGTCTGCCGCGCCTTGAGCACGCCGTCCTGGTGGATGCCCGACGCGTGCGCGAAGGCGTTCGCCCCCACCACCGCCTTGTTGGGCTGCACCACGAAGCCGGTGATCTGCGACACCATGCGCGAGGCCGGCACGATCTGCGTCGTGTCGATGCGCGTCTCCAGGCCGAAGAAATCCTGGCGCGTCTTGACCGCCATCACCACTTCCTCCAGAGAGGTGTTGCCGGCGCGCTCGCCCAGTCCATTAATGGTGCACTCCACCTGACGTGCGCCGCCGATCTTCACGCCGGCGAGGGAGTTGGCGACCGCCATGCCGAGATCGTTATGGCAGTGCACCGACCAGACCGCCTTGTCGGAGTTGGGAACGCGCTCCCGCAGCGTGCGGATGAAATTGCCGTACAGCTCGGGCACCGCATAGCCGACCGTGTCCGGCACATTGATCGTCGTCGCGCCCTCCGCGATGACCGCCTCGAGCACTCGGCACAGGAAGTCGACTTCCGAGCGATATCCGTCCTCGGGCGAGAACTCGACGTCTGGGCACTGGTTGCGCGCGAAGCGCACCGCGAGCTTCGCCTGCTCCAGCACCTGCTCGCGCGTCATGCGCAGCTTTTTCTCCATGTGGAGCTCGCTGGTGGCGATGAACGTATGGATGCGCGGCCGCTGCGCGCCGGCAAGCGCCTCGAGCCCCCGCGTGATGTCGCGGTCGTTCGCACGGCACAGCCCGGCCACGGTCGACTCCTTGATGGTGTTCGCGATGGCGCGCACCGCCTCGAAATCGCCGTTGGAGGCCGCCGGGAAGCCCGCCTCGATCACGTCCACGCGCAGCCGCTCGAGCTGCCGCGCGATGCGCAGCTTCTCCTCGCGCGTCATCGAGGCGCCGGGGCTCTGCTCGCCGTCGCGGAGCGTGGTGTCGAAGATGATGAGGCGGTCGGTCATGTCATTCTCCCGTCGGGGTGTCCGTCTGTGGGCCGGTACCGCAGGGCGCCGGTCGCGCCTTGCGTCGTGGTGCTGCCGAATTGGGGGGTGGGTGTCTGCTAGCGCGCGGGGCGCAGCAGCAGCAGGCCGCCCGCGAGAGCCGCGGCGGCCTTTAGCAGAATCAGCGATGGGGAATCGCGGAACATGGGGAACAGCATAGCCGCAAATCCGCGGCCTTGGCAAGCATCCGCGGTCGGGGTCAGAACGGCGGCCGGGACTTGAAGCGCCAGACCCAGAGCACGTAGCCGGAAAGCGAGTAGGCGACGAACAGGCCGAAGAGCACCAGCGCAGGGTCCACCGAGATGACGATCAGCACGAGCACCACCACCAGCACCACCCAAAACGGCACGCTGCGGCGGAAATTGATGTCCTTGCCGCTGTAGAACGGCACGTTGGTCACCATCGTGACCCCGGCGAAGAAGGTGAGGAACGCCGCCACCCAGCGCAGCGCCCCGTCCGTGGGCACGCCGTAGTCCTGCGCCACCCAGATCAGACCCGCGACCAGGGCCGCCGCCGCCGGGCTGGGCATGCCCTGGAAGTAGCGCTTGTCCACCACGTCGATGTTGGTGTTGAAGCGCGCCAGGCGCAGGGCCGCGGCGGCGCAGTAGACGAACGCCACGATCCAGCCAAGCCGGCCGAGCGGCCGGAGCGCCCACTCGTAGGCGATAAGCGCCGGCGCCGCGCCGAATGCCACCATGTCCGACAGGCTGTCGTACTCGGCGCCGAACTCGCTCTGCGTGCGGGTCATGCGCGCCACCCGGCCGTCCAGCCCGTCGAGCACCATCGCGACGAAGATCGCCACCGCCGCGTGCTCCCAGCGGTGATTCATCCCCTGGACGATGGCATAGAAGCCGGAGAAGAGCGCGCCGGTGGTGAACAGGTTCGGCAGCAGATAGATGCCCCGCCTTCGCAGCGCCCCGCGCAGCGCGCCCCGCTTCTCGTGATGGAGCTCGGACATGGGTGCGCGCGGATATCCGGCCCTAGGGCAGCTCGGCCAGCAGGGTGCTGGACGCGTACACCTTCTGCCCCAGCTCGACGCGCACCCGCGAGCCCGGGGGGAGATACACATCGACGCGCGACCCGAAGCGGATGAAGCCGAAGCGCTGCCCGCGAGCGAGGCGATCGCCCTGCTTCGCGTAGCACAGGATGCGCCGCGCGATCAGCCCCGCGACTTGCACGCAGGTCACGTCGACCCCGGACGCGGTGCGCAGCCACAGCGCGTTGCGCTCGTTCTCGACGGACGCCTTGTCCAGCGCCGCGTTCAGGAACGCGCCGGCGTTGTACCAGACCTCGCGCACCTCGCCGTCCACCGGGGCGCGGTTCGAATGCACGTTGAACACGTTCATGAAGACGCTGACCTTGACCGACGGCCGCTTGAGGTACGGGTCCTCGGCGTTCTCGACCACCACGATGCGGCCGTCCGCCGGGCACACGACCGCGTTGGCGGCACCGCCCCCCGCGATCTCGCGGCCGGGATCACGGAAGAACTGCAGCACGAAGACCGTCCACAGCCAGATCGGCACCGCCCACCACCATCCGGCGAAAAACCCGACGGCGAGGCCGAGGGCGATGCTCCCGGCGAGGAACGGCCAGCCTTCCCTTGCGACGATGGGATGCGGATAGCTGGGCACTAGTTCTTGGACGTGTCGACCAGCTTGTTCTTGCGGATCCACGGCATCATGTCGCGGAGCTTCTGGCCCACCTTCTCGATCTCGTGCTCCGCGGTGATGCGGCGGCGCGAGAGCAGCGTCGGCGCCCCGGCGCGATTCTCCAGGATGAAGCTCTTGGCGTACTCGCCGGTCTGGATGTCGCGCAGCGCCTGGCGCATGCGCTCCTTGGTGCCCGCGTCGATGATCTTCGGCCCGGTCACGTACTCGCCGTACTCGGCGTTGTTGGAGATCGAGTAGTTCATGGTGCCGATGCCACCCTCGTACATGAGGTCGACGATCAGCTTGAGCTCGTGCAGGCACTCGAAGTACGCCATTTCCGGTGCGTAGCCGGCCTCGACCAGCACCTCGAATCCCGACTTCACCAGCTCCACGCACCCGCCGCACAGCACGGTCTGCTCCCCGAAGAGGTCGGTCTCGGTCTCCTCCTTGAAGTCGGTCTCGATCACGCCGGCCTTGCCGCCGCCGATCGCCGCGGCGTACGAGAGCGCAACGTCGCGCGCCTTGCCCGAGGAGTTCTGATGTACCGCGATCAGCATCGGCACGCCGCCGCCGCCGGCGTAGGTCGAGCGCACGGTGTGGCCGGGGGCCTTGGGCGCGACCATCCACACGTCGATGTCGGCGCGCGGCTGCACCTGGCCATAGTGGACGTTGAAGCCGTGCGCGAACGCGAGCGCCGCGCCCTTCTTCATGTTGGGTTCGACGTGTGCCTTGTACACGCCGGCGATGTGCTCGTCGGGAAGGAGCATCATGACCACGTCGGCGCCCTTCACCGCGTCGTCGATGTCCTTCACGGTGAGGCCGGCTTTCTTCGCCTTGTCCCAGGAGGCGCCTCCCTTGCGCAACGCCACCGTCACCTTCACCCCGGACTCGTGCAGGTTGAGCGAGTGCGCGTGGCCCTGTGAGCCGTAGCCGATGATGGTGACCTTCTTGCCCTTGATGAGCGAGAGGTCGGCGTCCTTGTCGTAGTAGACCTTCATTGCTTCCCCTTTGGAGGCTGTCGTGCTTTGGGTGGATCGCGGAACGACGCGGCGGCCGGCTCGGCGGGGCGCGCGCCCCGGGTGCCGCCGGCGCGGCGGCGTCAGACCCGCAGGATGCGCTCGCCGCGGCCGATGCCGGAGGCGCCGGTGCGGACGGTTTCCAGGATCACGGCGCGGTCGAGCGCACCGATGAACGCGTCGAGCTTGGCGCCGTCCCCGGTGAGTTCGATCACGTACGTCGAGTCGGTCACGTCGAGGATGCGGCCGCGGAAGATGTCGGCCATGCGCTTCATCTCCTCGCGGTCGCGGCCGGTGGCGCGCACCTTGATCAGCATGAGCTCGCGCTCGATGTGCGGCGCCTCGGAGAGATCGACCACCTTGACCGTCTCGATGAGCTTGTTGAGCTGCTTGGTGATCTGCTCGATCACGTCGTCGCTGCCGGTGGTGACGATGGTCATGCGCGACATCGAGGGATCCTCGGTGGGCGCGACGGTCAGCGACTCGATGTTGTACCCCCGCGCCGAGAACAGCCCCGCGACGCGCGACAGCGCGCCCGATTCGTTCTCGAGCAGGATGGAGATGATGTGGCGCATCGCCTTCGACTCGGCGGAGGGCAGCGCGTAGGGGCTGGATGCAGGCGCGTTCACGGGCGGTCCTCCGCTCACAGCTCTTCGGCGAGGATCATCTCGCTCATGCCCTTGCCGCCCGGCACCATCGGGAACACGTTCTCCGTCTGGTCGGTGAGGAAGTCCAGGTACACGAGATCGTCCTTGCGCCCGAAGGCCTCCCGCAGCGCCGGCTCGACGTCCGAGGGATTCTCGACACGAATGCCGATGTGCCCGTAGCTCTCGGCGAGGCGCACGAAATCGGGCAGCGCGTCCATGTAGGACTCGGCGTAGCGGTTGCCGTGGAAGAACTGCTGCCACTGCCGCACCATGCCCATGTAGCGATTGTTGAGGCAGACGATCTTGATCGGCAGGTGGTACTGCTTGCAGGTGGAAAGCTCCTGGATGCACATCTGGATCGACGCCTCGCCGGTGACGCAGGCGACGGTCTTGTCCGGATTGGCCAGAAACGCCCCGATCGCCGCGGGCAGGCCGAAGCCCATGGTGCCCAGGCCGCCGGAGTTGATCCAGCGGCGCGGCTTGTCGAACTTGTAGAACTGCGCCGCCCACATCTGGTGCTGGCCGACGTCGGAGGTGACGATGGCGTCGCCGCCGGTCACCTCGTAGAGCTTCTCGATCACGTGCTGCGGCTTGATGATGGACGAGGCGCGGTCGTAGCGCAGGCAGTCCTTCGCCTTCCACAGCTCGATCTGCGCCCACCACGCCTTGAGCGCCTTGTCGTCGGGGCGCTTGCCGCCGCCTTCGAGTTCGCGCAACAGTGCGTCCAGGACCTCGGGCACGTTGCCGACGATGGGCACGTCCACCTTCACGCGCTTGGAGATCGACGACGGATCCACGTCGACGTGGATGATCCTGCGCGGCACGGTGCCGAAGTGCGCCGGGTTGCCGATCACGCGGTCGTCGAAGCGTGCGCCCACCGCGAGCAGCACGTCGCAGTGCTGCATGGCCATGTTGGCCTCGTAGGTGCCGTGCATGCCCAGCATGCCGAGAAACTGCGGGTCGGTCGCCGGATAGCCGCCGAGGCCCATCAAGGTGTTGGTGCAAGGATGGCCGAGCACCCGCACCAGCTTGGTGAGCTTGTCGGCCGCGTCGGAGAGGATCACGCCGCCGCCGGTGTACACCATCGGGCGCTTCGCCTCGAGCAGGAGCTGCGCCGCCTTCTTGATCTGCCCGGGATGGCCCTTCACCACCGGGTTGTACGAGCGCATGACGATGGCGTCGGGGTACTCGAACTCGGCGATCGCGGTGGTCACGTCCTTGGGGATGTCCACCAGCACCGGGCCGGGGCGGCCGGTGCGCGCGATGTGGAACGCCTTTTTCATCGTCATCGCGAGTTCACGAACATCCTTTACAAGGAAGTTGTGCTTCACGCAGGGCCGCGTGATGCCCACCGTGTCGACTTCCTGGAAGGCGTCGAGGCCGATCGCATGCGTCGGGACCTGTCCGCTGATGATCACCATCGGGATCGAGTCCATGTACGCCGTGGCGATGCCGGTCACGGCGTTGGTCACGCCGGGCCCGGAGGTCACCAGGCACACGCCGACCTTCTCGCTCGCGCGCGCATAGCCGTCGGCCGCATGCGCCGCACCCTGCTCGTGGCGCACCAGGACGTGCTTGACCTTGTCCTGCTGGAACAGGGCGTCGTAGATGTACAGGACCGCGCCGCCGGGATAGCCGAAGACGTATTCCACGCCCTCCGCCTCAAGGCACTTGATCACGATCTCGGCGCCGGTCATCGTCTTGGCGCGGGTAGCGGTAGCGGCGGGTGGCATGAGGGCTGTCTCGATTTCCTGCGAAAACTCAAGAATTTAACTTCCCGAGTCGGTTCGGTCAAGGGATCGCCCTGCGGGCCGCTTGCGCGAACGGCCGTTTTGATACCATCCCTTTCGCCCCGAGAGAGGGCCCCGGACCCCGGGCAGACGAACCCAAGGACCCGCCCTGGCTTCACGCAACGAACTCTCGACCTTCCTCGCCGGAGTCGAGCGCCGCGCGTTCAGGCAGGCCGTCTTCGCAGTCCGCGACGAGGAGGCCGCCCTGGACATCGTCCAGGACGCCATGCTGCGCCTTGCCGAGAAATACGGCGCAAACCCGGTGGACGAGTTGCCCATGCTCTTCCAGCGCATCCTCCAGAATGCGATCCGGGACTGGTTCCGGCGCCAGAAGGTCCGGTCGGCGTGGACCACCCTGCTGTCGGCCTTCGTGCCCAAACGGGACGACGCCGAGGACGCGGACCCGCTCGATACCCTGGAAGCCGAGGGCGAACCTGGCACGGCCGCCCCGAGCGGCCCGGCCGAAGAGGTCGAGCGGAGCCAAATCGTTGAAATCATTGAAACTGAGATCTCCCGGCTGCCGCCGCGTCAACGTGAAGCCTTCCTTCTCCGTTATTGGGAGGAATTGGATGTCGCAGAAACCGCTGCTGCCATGGGGTGTTCGCAAGGTAGTGTGAAAACGCATTGCTCTCGCGCAACGCATACTCTGGCAGCGGCACTCAAGGCACGCGGAATCGAGTTATGAACAATCCTCAGCACTTCGGCAAGCGGGTCCGGGAGACCCTGGATCAGGGCCTGCACGTCTCGCCGGCGATCGAAGCCCGGCTGCGCGCCGCGCGCGCCCTCGCACTGGACCGGCAGCGCGTACACGAGCCTGCCTTCGCCGGCGTCCTGGCGGGTCGCGGGGCGCTCGGATTCGGGAGCGGCACGTCGTCGCTCGCCCGCTTCGGGCTCCCAGCCCTGATCCTGGCGGCCGCGCTGATGGGACTGAACGCGTGGCGGGACTACCAGGACCGCCTTGCCGCCGACCAGGAGATCGCCCAGCAGGCCGCGGAGATCGAGGAGATCGACGCGAGAGTGCTTACCAGCGATCTGCCCATGAAGGCACTGCTGGACGAGGACTTCCAGGCATGGCTCAAGAAGCCCGCTCAGCCCTCGCAGGACTAGCGCTCGCACTCGCGATCGGCGTCACGCCCGTATCGGCGCAGACCCCGCGCGGCGACGTCGCCTGGCAGCAACTCCCCCCCCAGCAGCAGCAGATCCTCGCTCCGATCCGCGGCGAATGGGACAGCCTCGACCCGGTGCGCAAGCGCAAGTGGATCGGCATCGCGCAGCGGTACCCGAAGCTGTCCGCGGACGAGCAGCAGCGCCTGCAGCGCCGCATGCAGGAGTGGGCGGCGCTGTCCCCGGAGGCACGCCGCGCCGCGCGTGACCGCTACCGCGAGTTCGAGCAGATGCCCGCCGACGAGCGCCAGGCACTGATCGAGAAGTGGGAAGAGTACAAGCGGGCCCGGGAGGAAGCGGCCGCAGCCGCCGCGGCCGAGGAAACGGCCGCCAAGGAAGCTGCCTCTGGCGAGGCCGCCAAGGCCGCCGAAGCAGGCGGCGCCGCCCCAGAGCCCAAGCCCTGAGCCGTACGGTCATCCAGGGACCGCCCACGGTCCTGCGGCGCCTTGCGGCAATGGTCTACGAATCGCTGCTCGTCGCGGCGCTGGTCGTGGCCGGAGGCTTTCTGTTCGTGCCCGCCGCCACGGGGCGCCTGGAAGGCCCGCCGCTCCTGGCGTTCCAGTTGTGGCTGCTGCTCCTGGTCGGCGGCTATTTCGTGTGGTCCTGGGTGCGGGGCGGACAGACGCTGGCGATGAAGACCTGGCGCCTGCGCGTGACCGCCGCCGACGGCAGGCCTGTCGGCCCGGCCCGCGCCGTCGCGCGGTTCGTGGCCGCGCTGCTCACGCTCGGGATATCGGCCGGTGCGCTGGTCATCCTCTATCGCGACGCGTCGGCCTGGCTTGCCTGGGCGGCGCTCGTTCCGGGCGCGGCGAGCCTCGCCGCGGGCTTTTTCGACGTGCAGGGCCGCTTCCTGCATGACCGCCTGAGCGGAACCAAGATCGTCCACGAGAAGACGCTCGCGCCCCCCGCGTGACGTTGGCGCAGCGCTAGCGCCGCTCCACCCACCACATCATGCCGATCGCCATGGCGAGGAACACCGCGCTGGGCAGCACCGCGGCCGCCAGCGGCGGCCAGCTCTGCAACACGCCCAGGGTCGAGAACAGGCTGTTCAGGAAGTGGAAGACGATGCCCAGCATGATCCCCGCGAACACTTTCACGCCGACGCCGCCGGAGCGTACCTGCACGTACGCGAACGGCAGCGCGAGCGCCATCATCACCAGCGCGGCGAACGGAAACACGAGCTTCTTCCACAGGGCGATCTCGTAGCGGCGCGTGTCCTGGCGGTTCTCCTCGAGATGGCGGATGTACCCGACCAGGCTCCACGCCGACATCTTGTCCGGCACGGCCGTCAGCGCCGTCAGCATCGACGGGGTCAGCACCGAGCGCCACTCCATTTCCGGGAGGCGCTCCACCTTGGCGCTTTCGGCGCCGAAGGTGGTGCGCACGACATCCGCGAGGCGCCACGCCTCCGTCTCCGCGCCGTAGCGCCCGGTGGCCGCCTGGCTGATCGAAAGCAGCCGGAAGTCGGGCCCGAACTCGTAGATCTGCACGCCCTGCAGGCTGGTGTCGGGCAGCACGAAGTTCACGTTGACGAACCGCATGTCCGACTTCACCCAGATGCCGCTGCGCAACTCGCCCGCCACCGCGAGCCCGAGGCGGTCCAGCCGCAGCCGCTGGGCCGTGCGCTCTGCCCAGGGGGCGGCCACTTCGCCGATCAGCACTGCAGCGAGCACGAACACCACGCCGATGCGCGCTAGCATCGCCGCCGCCGACAGCGGCGACAGCCCGGCCGTGCGCATCACCGTGTACTCCGAGGTCGCCGCGAGCGAGGCGAGCGCGACCAGCGTGCCGATCAGCACCACGATCGGAAAGAGCTCGTACAGGTGGCCGGGCAGCGTCAGCAGGACGAAGCCGATGGCGTGCTCGATGCGGTAGCCGGCCTTGCCGATGTCCTCCAGCTCGTTGATCAGGTCGAAGAACGCGAACAGCCCCAGGAACGCGACCGCAGCGACCGCAGTGGCCTTGTACACCTCGCGCGCGAGGTAGCGCCGGAAGACGATCATCGCGCGAACAGCCGGCCGAACCCGAAGCGCAGCGTCGTGCGGCGCAGGAACAGGAGCGCGATCACCACCGCCATCACCGCGTGCAGCAGCCACCACCCGACCTCGAAGCGCAGCTTGCCCTGCGCGACCCACGCCTGCACGACGCCGAGCAGGTTGCTGTAGGTGAGGTATGCGAAGACCGCGAACAGGAGGTTGATGGAGCGCGTCGCCCGCGGGTTGGCGAAAGACAACGGCACGGCGAGCAGCACCAGGTTCAGCGCCATCAGCGGCAGGCCGATGCGCCACAGCAGCTCGCCCTTCAGCGCGTTCTCGAGCTGGCGCGACTCCTGCGGCTCCAGCAGCCTGGCGGTGGGCACGGCGCGCGGCGTGGCGGACAGCTCGCGCGCCTCGCGCGACTCGATGCGCGCGGCGTAGCGCTCGAATTCAGTGATGCGGTACTCGGGCGTGCCGGGTACGCCGTCGTAACGCCGCCCCTGCAGCAGCACGGCGAAGCGGTCGCCGTTCTCGGCGGTCTCGATGAATCCTTCGCGGCTCACCACCACGCCGGCCTCGCCGGGCTTGCGGCTGGCGATGAAGATGTTGCGCACGCGGCGCTGGTCGCCGTCTACACCCTCGACGAAGAAAACGCGCTCGGCATTGGACGACTCGCGGAAGACGCCCGGCGCCATGCGCGAGACCTCGTCGCGGTTGTCGATGCGCTGCCGGTAGGCCTCGGCGCGCTCGTTGGCCCACGGCGCCAGGAACAGCGACATCACCGCGATCAGCGCGACGACGGGCGCGGCAAAGAGGGTGACCGGCCGGATCCACGCCGCGAGCGACAGGCCCGCCGTGTTCCAGATCACCATCTCGGAATCGCGGTAGCTGCGCGACACCGTCATCAGCACGGCGATGAACAGGGTGAGAGCGAGCAGGACCGGCAGGGTGCGCAGCGCGGTGAACCCCAGCACCGCGAGCACCGTGTCCAGCGGGATCTTGCCGCCGGCCGCCCGCGACAGCAGGCGCACGATGTTGGTCGTGAGCATGATCGCGAACAGCGCCGCGACGATCGCCGCCGCCGAGTTGCTGAGCTCGCGCAGCAGCGCACGCTGGAAGATCACGGGAGCGTCTTCGGCCTCTACCGGGCGCTTTGACGCCCAGAAAGCAATGCGGGGATAATCGTGTCGACTGCGAGGAAAGCCGGAATCACAATCGAATCAACGGAGCCGCTGCAATTGACAATCGAATTTAGCACAAAGGCCGCCGCGCCGGAGAAGCTCGTGAGCCCCTGCATCGTGGTGGGCGTGCACGAGCCGCGCAAGCTCACCGCGGCCGCCGAGGCGCTCGACCGCACCGCCCGCGGCGCGCTGCGCGAGCTGCTGCGCCAGGGCGACATGGAGGGGCGTGCGGGGAGCGTGCGCGTGCTCTACAAGGTGCCCCACCTCGCGTGCGAGCGCGTAGTGCTGGTCGGACTGGGCAAGGAGGGCGACCTCTCCGCGAAGTCCTATCGCGAGGCGGTGCGCGCCGCCGTCGGCGCCGTGGCCGAGACCGGCGCCGCCGAAGCGCACTTCTATCTCGCGGAGGTTTCGGTGCCCGACCGCGACCTGGCGTGGCGCCTGCGGCACGGGGCCATCGTCGCGGGCGACGCACTCTATCGCTTCGATCGCATGAAGAGCAAGCCGGCGCCGGCGCGGCCGCTGAAGCGCATCGTCTGGGGTCTCGCCGCCCGTGCCGGCGCCCAGGCCGCCGAGCGCGCTGTCCTGGAGGGCGCCGCGGTGGCGGCGGGAATGAACCTCGCCAAGGACCTCGGCAACCTTCCCGGCAACGTCTGCACGCCCTCCTACCTCGCCGATGAGGCGCGGCGGCTCGCCAAGCGCTGGAAGCTCGGCGTCCAGGTGCTCGAGCGCAAGGACATGGAAAAGCTCGGCATGGGTACCCTGCTCTCGGTCGCGCGCGGCTCCCACCAGCCGCCCAAGTTCATCGTCATGCGCCACGACGGCGCCGGCAGGAAATCGAAGCCCGTCGTGCTGGTCGGCAAGGGCATCACGTTCGACACCGGCGGCATCTCCATCAAGCCCGCGCCGGAAATGGACGAGATGAAGTTCGACATGTGCGGCGCGGCGAGCGTGTTCGGCACCCTGCGCGCGGTCGCGGAGATGAAGCTGCCGCTGAACGTGATCGGCATCGTGCCGGCGACGGAGAACATGCCCGGGGGCAGCGCCACCAAGCCTGGCGACATCGTCACCAGCATGTCCGGCCAGACGGTGGAGATCCTCAATACCGACGCCGAGGGCCGCCTGATCCTGTGCGACGCGCTGACCTACGCCGAGCGCTTCGAGCCCGCTGCGGTGGTGGACATCGCCACGCTCACCGGGGCATGCGTCATCGCGCTGGGCCACGTGGCGAGCGGCCTGTACGCCAGCAAGGACGATCTCGCCGAGGAGCTGCTCGAAAGCGGCACCGATGCCTGGGACCGCGCCTGGCGGATGCCCTTGTGGGACGACTACCAGGAGCAGTTGAAGAGCAACTTCGCCGACATGGCGAACATCGGCGGGCGTCCGGCCGGGAGCGTCACCGCGGCGTGCTTCCTGGCGCGCTTCGCGGGCAAGTACGACTGGGCGCATCTCGACATCGCCGGCACCGCCTGGGTGTCGGGCAAGAACAAGGGCGCCACGGGCCGGCCGGTGCCGCTGCTCACGAGCTTCCTGATGAAGCGGGCCTCCCGCGCGTGACGCGCATCGACTTCTACGTCGACGTCGAGGACCGTCTCGCCTTCGCGTGCCGGCTGGCCGCGAAGGCGCTGCATCAGTCGGTCCGGGTGGTGGTCTACGCACCCGCCGCGGAGACCGCGGAGCGCATCGACCGCATGCTCTGGCTCGCGCCGCCTACCGGCTTTGTGCCCCACTGCATGACGCACGACCGCCTTGCCGCCGAGACGCCGGTGGTGATCGCGCGTGGCGAAGCGGACCTGCCCCACGACGAGCTGCTGCTCAATCTGCACGACGACTGGCCGGCGCCGTTCGCCCGCTTCCACCGGCTCGTCGAGATCGTGAGCCGCGCCGAGGGCGACCGGCAGAAGGCGCGCGGCCGCTACAAGTTCTACCGCGACCGTGGTTACCAGATCCAGACTCACCGGATCGGCGATGGCGGATAGGGACGACGACGTCCTCGGCAAGGCCGACGCGCTGCTCGGCCGTTATCGACCCGAGGGCGCCCCACGGCGCCCCGAGACGCCTGCGGACTTCCCGATCCTGACCGACGTCTTTTCGCGCCCGCTGCCGCCGACGTCGACGGCCGTGCTCCAGGTAGCGCCGACCGCGGTCGCCCCGTCCCTCTCCGACGCGCAGCTGCGCGAGATCGAGCGCGACCTGCGCCTCCAGCTGCTGCAGCTCATGGGCCCCGAGCTCGAGCGCCTGGTGGAGGCGCGAGTGCACGCGCGTCTCGCGCCCGCAGTGGCGACCATCGTCGATCGCATCCGGGTGGAGCTCGAGAACGAGATCCGCCGCGCGGTGCAGGACGCGCTGACGCAGGTGGTCGAGGAGGAGATGGCGCGCCTGCAGCGCGAGGACGGCAACTGAGCCTGCGCGCGCCCCGGGAAGGCGGGACCGCTCCGATATAATCGAACGCTTAGTCGCGCGCGACGCGCGGCCCGAGCGAAAGTCGCATGGAACTCGCCAAGAGCTTCGATCCCCAAGCCATCGAGCGCCGCTGGTACGAGCGCTGGGAGCAGGCCGGCTGCTTCGACGCGGGGCTCGCGCCGGACCGCCCGTCTTTCTGCATCCAGCTGCCGCCGCCCAACGTCACCGGCGTGCTGCACATGGGTCACGCGTTCAACCAGACCATCATGGACGCGCTCACCCGCCATCACCGCATGCGCGGGTTCAACACGCTCTGGCTGCCGGGCACCGACCATGCGGGCATCGCGACGCAGATCGTGGTCGAGCGCCAGCTCGAGGCGCAGGGTGTGTCGCGCCACGACCTCGGGCGTGCGAAGTTCGTGGAGCGCGTGTGGGAATGGAAGGAGCAATCGGGCTCCACCATCACGCAGCAGATGCGCCGCCTCGGCGCCTCGTGCGACTGGCACCGCGAATACTTCACCATGGACCCGAAGCTCTCCGCCGTCGTGGTGGAGACCTTCGTGCGCCTCCACGAGCAAGGCCTGATCTACCGCGGCAAGCGCCTGGTGAACTGGGACCCGAAACTGGGCACCGCCGTGTCGGATCTCGAGGTCGAGAGCGAGGAAGAGGACGGCAGGCTCTGGCACATCCGCTATCCGCGCGTGGACGGCAAGGGGCACGTCGTCGTCGCCACGACGCGTCCGGAAACCATGCTCGGGGACGTCGCGGTCGCGGTGCATCCGGAGGACGAGCGCTACCGCGATCTCGTCGGCCGGGACGTCGTGCTGCCGCTCACCGGCCGGACCATACCGGTCATCGCCGACGGCTACGTCGATCGCGAGTTCGGCACCGGCTGCGTGAAGATCACCCCGGCGCACGACTTCAACGACTGGCAGGTCGGCCAGCGGCACGGCCTGCCGGCCATCTCCGTCCTTGCGCTCGACGCGAAGATCAACGAGAACGGCCCCGCGGCCTACCAGGGCCTCGACCGCTACGCAGCGCGCAAGCGCATCGTCGCCGACCTGGAGGCGCAGGGCCTGCTCGAGGCGGTGAAGCCGCACCGGATGATGGTGCCGCGCTGCGGCCGCACGGGCGAGGTGGTCGAACCCATGCTCACCGACCAGTGGTTCGTGGCCATGGCGAAGCCCGCGCCGGTCGGGACCCTCCACCCGGGAAAATCGATCGCGCAGGTCGCGCTCGAGGCGGTGGCGCAGGGCGAGGTCCGCATCTTTCCCGAGCAATGGCTCACCGTTTACAACCAGTGGCTGGAGAACATCCAGGACTGGTGCATCTCGCGGCAGCTCTGGTGGGGCCACCAGATTCCGGCCTGGTACGACGACGCGGGCCGCGTGTACGTGGCGCGCACCGAGGAGGAGGCGCGCCGCCAGGCAGGCGGCGTTTCGCTCGAACGCGATCCGGACGTGCTCGACACCTGGTTCTCCTCCGCGCTGGTGTGCCACTCCACGCTCGGCTGGCCCGACCCGCAGGGCGACGACCGCAAGGCCTACGATCTCTACCTGCCCTCCTCCGTGCTGGTCACCGGCTACGAGATCATCTTCTTCTGGGTCGCGCGGATGATCATGATGACCGCGCACTTCACCGGCCGGGTGCCGTTCCGCGACGTCTACATCCACGGCATCGTGCGCGACGCCGAAGGCAGGAAGATGTCCAAGTCGGAGGGCAACACCATTGACCCGGTGGACCTCATCGACGGCATCGCGCTGGAGCCGCTGCTCGCGAAGCGCACCACCGGCCTGCGCAAGCCCGAGGACTCGCCGCGCATCGCGAAGCGCACCCGCGCCGAGTTCCCGGACGGCATCCCGGCATACGGGGCCGACGCGCTGCGCTTCTCCATGGCGGCCTACGCGACCCTTGGCCGCAACGTGAACTTCGACTTCAAGCGCTGCGAGGGCTACCGCAACTTCTGCAACAAGCTCTGGAATGCCACCCGCTTCGTGCTGATGAACACGCAAGGGCGCGACTGCGGCACGGACGAGTCCCTGCCGGTCGAGCTCTCCTTCGTCGACCGCTGGATCATCAGCCTGCTGCAGCGCGCCGAGGCCGAGGTCGAGCGCGGCTTCGCCGACTACCGCCTGGACAACGTCGCCTCCGCCGTCTATCGCTTCGTCTGGGACGAGTACTGCGACTGGTACGTGGAGCTCGCCAAGGTGCAGCTCGCCTCGCCCGACGAGGCGGTCCAGCGCGGCACGCGCCGCACGCTGGTGCGCGTGCTGGAGGCCACGCTGCGCCTTGCGCATCCGCTGATCCCGTTCATCACGGAGGAGCTGTGGCAGAAGGTCGCGCCGCTCGCCGGGAAGCCGGACGGCTTCTGCGCTACCGCGCCCTATCCGAAGTCACAGCCGGAGCGCATCGACGAGCGTGCGGAAAGCGAGATGGGGTCCCTGAAGGCGTTGATCGACGCCTGCCGCAACCTCCGCGGCGAGATGAGCATCGGTCCGCAGACGCGCGTGCCGCTGCTCGCCGAGGGCGACCGCGCTCGGCTCGAGGCGAGCTTTCCGTACATGCTCAATCTTGCGCGCATCGCCGAGGCCAGCCACGTCGCGCAGCTGCCCGACATCGACGCGCCCGTGGCGGTAGTGGGCGATGCGCGGCTGATGCTGAAGGTCGAGATCGACGTGGGGGCGGAGCGCGAGCGTCTCGGCAAGGAGGCCGCGCGCCTGCGCGCGGAGATCGCCAAGGCGACCGCCAAGCTCGGCAACGACAGCTTTGTCGCGCGCGCGCCGGCAGCGGTGGTCGACCAGGAGAAAAAGCGTGTCGCGGACTTCACGGCGACGCTGGGGAAGATCGACGCGCAGCTCGCCAAACTGAAGGGCTGATGGCGACGCCCGGCCCGCTCGCCGCGCTCGCCTCGCCAAACTTCCGGATCTTCTTCGCCGGGCAGTTCGTCTCCATCGTCGGGAGCTGGATGCAGACGGTGGCGACGAGCTGGCTGGTCTACCGCCTCACCGGCTCGGCGCTGATGCTCGGCGTCACCGCGGCCGCGCAGCAACTGCCCACGCTGATGCTCTCGCCCATCGCCGGCGTGTGGGCCGACCGCGCCAACCGGCGCGTGGTGCTCATCTGGACGCAGGCCGCCGCCTTCGTGCAGGCGGCCCTGCTCGCCGCCCTCACGCTGTCGGGCCACGTGCAGCCGTGGCACATCATCGGCTTCGCGCTCTTCCTCGGCATCGTGAACGCGGTGGAGACGCCGATGCGCCAGGCGTTCCTGCTGGAAATGATCGGCGCGCGGTCCCTCCTCGCGAACGCCATCGCGCTGCAGTCGATGCTCTTCAACGGCGCGCGCTTCATCGGGCCCACCATCGCCGGGCTCGTGCTCGCCGCGTTCGGCGAGGCGGCGTGCTTTTCCATCAACGCGGTGTCGTTCCTCGCCATCCTGATCGCATACTTTCGCATCCGCGTGCCGCCCCGCGCGCTGCCCGGGGCGGGCGCCGGCTGGTGGCCTGCGCTGCAGTCCGGCGTGCGCTACGCCGCGGGCGTCCTCGCCATCCGTCGGCTGCTGATGCTGCTCGCGGCGCTTTCGTTCTTCGCCGCGCCCTGGCAGCCGTTGCTGCCGATCCTGGTGCGCGAGACCTATGCGGGCGGGTCGGACACCTTCGGCTTCATGATCGGCGCGGTGGGCGCCGGGGCATTCGCGGGCACGATCTTCCTGGCGGTGCGCTCCAGCGCCGCAGGCCTCGGCCGCGTGATCTGCGTGACGGCGACGGTCGCTGGGATCGCGCTCACGCTGTTCACCTTCGTGAGCGCGTTCCCGGCGGCGCTCGCGCTGCTCGCCCTGTTCGGCTTCGGCCTCATCGTCTCGGTCGCGGCGAGCAACACCATCCTGCAGACCATTGCCGAGGAACCGATGCGGGGCCGCGTCATCAGCCTGTACGTCACCACGTTTCTCGGCATCGCACCGCTCGGCAACTTCGCGGCCGGCGCGCTGGGCGAGCGCATTGGCGCCCACGCCACCCTGGCCCTGTGCGGCATCGCCCTCACCGCCGCCGGCGTGCTCTTCACGCTGGGGTATCCAAGCTGGCGCGAGTCCGCCGCGCAGGCCTACCGCCGCATCCGCGCCGCTCAGGCGCCGGCTGCGCGCACCACGTAGCGCAGCGGCCCGCGGGAATTCAGCGCGTCGAACGGGTAGCAGGTGATGAGCGTGAGACGCGGCATCGGCTCGGGCCGCGTCGCGCGCAAGTCGCGCCGGTCCACCACCGCCGCGTCGCTCACCACGTAGCGGCGCCGCGCGCCGTCCGGGGTCTCGACCACGAGTTCGTCGCCTGGCGCGAGATGGCGCAGGAATGCGAAGTGGGTATCCCGATGCGCGGAGATGACACTGTTGCCAGGTCCGCCGGGCGGAGTCGTCCCGAAGAGATGCCCGGGCCCGAACGCGAGCGTGCGTCCGGTCGCGCCAGCGAGCACGAACACGTCGGCGCCCTGGCGGGGCGCCATCAGCCGCGCGACCGGCCAGGTGTCGGCCCAGGGCCAGGGCTTGGGCTCGCGCTCGCCGCGCAGCGCGCGCTCCCAGGCCGCCTGCATCAGGTACTGCGCAAGGCGCGCCTTGGCATGGATCCAGCCCGCCTGGCCGAGATGCCACAAGGCGAACACGACGAGCGCCGCCGCGACCCAGTGGAGCCGATGGAAGGTGCGCATCGACCGGCTCCGCTCAGCGTGCCGCACGGCGCGCGCGCATCGGCCACAGCGCGGCAGCGAGCAGCATGGCGCCCAGCGCAAACAGCACGTGCAGCAGCGCGGGCGTGGCGGTCTGCGGCAGCTCGCCGAACACTGCCTCGTGCACCATACCGTCCGGGAGCGCGACCGGGAGCATGGCGCTCTGCAGCGGCTCGCCGGCCGGACGCGCCGCTGTCGTGTCCACCGCGACCAGGCTCGTGTAGCGGCTCACCAGCCCGTGCGTCAGCGCGACCTCGACCACCCCGGCCTGCACCGACGCGGCGGATGCGCCGTCGCGTCCGGAGTCGATGAGCGCGTCGATCTTGTGGCGCGCCCAGAGCTTCGCGATGCCGCCGTTGCGCGCGCCCCCTTCCAGCGCGACCGTCTGCCGCCAGCTCGCGCCGGCGCGCTCGCCGCTCAGTGCCACCGCGGCGACCGGCCGGTCGAGCCGCGCCGCGACCACCACCGGCTCCCCGAGGTAAAGGTCCGGGATGCGCCGGGGCCAGGCCTCCACGCCGGCGGGCCAGTCGATGGCGACGTCGCGCAGCACCGGCGCATCGAGCCGCTCGAAGAGCTCACCCATCCGCGCCGCAACCTCTTCGATGCGCCCGATGTAGGTGAACGTGCCGCCGCCCAGCGCCGCGGCGCGCGTCATGAAGTGCGCGTTCGGCGCGCTGCCGATGCCCACGGTGAACAGCCTGCTCGCACCCAGCCGCGAGCGGATCAGCGCGAACAGCTGGTCCTCGTTCCCCACCGCGCCGTCGGTCAGGAATACCACCTGCCGCAGCCGCTCCCGGGTCTCCCGGCCATCCAGGGCCTCGGCGAGCGCCGCGGCCATCTCGGTGCCGCCGCTGGCGCGCAGGCCCTGGACCCACCGCCGCGCCGTGTGCAGGCTCTCCGCCGTCACAGGCTGCGCCTCCGGAAACAGCCGCCGCGTGGTCGAGTTGAACTCGATGACGTTGAACGTGTCGCCGGGCTGCAGCCTGGCGAGTGCGAGGGCGAGTGCCTCGCGCGCCTGTGCGATCGACGCGCCGGCCATCGAACCCGAGGTGTCGATGACGAAGATCGCCTCGCGCGGCAGCCGTGCCGCGGCCCTCCCCGGATCGGGAGGCACCACCATCAGCAGGGCATAGATCGCCCCGTCGCGGTCCTCGGTGAACAGCGCCGCGCGCGGCGCCGCGCCTGCCGCCGGACGCCAGTCGAGCCGGAAGTCGCGGTCCGCCGGCACCGCCCCGGCGGAGAGCGTCACGCGGTAACGCCCCTCGCCGCGCCGCTCGACCACGATCGCGTGCGACGGGCTGGCCAGCCGCTCCACCGGCATGCCGGCGTCGAGCTCGACCTCCATCGACACCGGGTTGAGCACCGCCTCGCGCGCCGTGTCCGGCGCCGGCACCGGCGGCGTGATCCGCGACGCATCGGGCACCGCGTCAGTATCGAGCGCCCAGCCTGCGCCCGCGAGTCCCGCAAGGCGCAGCGGCGCCGCGGCCTGGCGATGCCGCTGCGCGAGCGCCTCGCCCGCCGCTGGGGTGCCGGGAATGTAGCGCGGCGTGATCGCGAGCGGGAAGCGCAGCGCGAGGCCGCCCGCGTCGTAGCGCAGGGTCTGCTGGTACTCGATGGCGACCTCGACGGCCTCGCCCGGGCCCACGTTCGCCACGCTGGTGGTGAAGAGATTCGGGCGCTCCTCCTCGACCAGCGCCGCACGCTGGCCCGCCTCGCGCGCCCGGGCGTAGGTACGCGCGGCGGCCTCCCGCTCCCGGATCACGCCAGCGACGGTGCGCGTGCCGATGCGCAGCGCCAGCGTGTCGACCGCGGCGTTCTCCGGCAGCGGGAACACGTACACGCCCTCCTGCCACGAGGCGGTCGAGTTCGTGAAGCGCTGGGCGACACGCACCCGCGCGATCATGCCGGTGACCTTCATGTGCACGTCGGTCGCCTGCAGCACCGCCGGCATGGCGTCGCCGCTGCCGTGGGCACGCAGGAAGAGGGTCCCGGCCCGCGCGTCGCGGACGGGCATCTCCCGCGCCTCCGCGTGCGCCGCGAGCAGCAGCGCCAGCCCGGCGAGCGCGAGGCTCGCCATCGCCCCCGCGACGGCGGCGAACGCCACCGTCTCGATGAAGTCGACCGTGATCTCCCACGCCCTGCTGCGCGTCCTGCCGCGCGTCTCACCCGCGTCCATCCCCTCGCCTCGCCATGGTTGCGTCCGCACGCGCGGACACCCTCATTGCGCGCCGTCCCGATGGCGGCGCACGGACGCGATCGGGCAGGCCCCGCGATCGAATGTGGCGAAATAATGGCTTTTGCGGTCCCCCGCCCGGGGCGCCGCGCCGCTGCGGTAGCATGCGCCGCATGAGTCGCAGGATCGCGCTGGTGGAGGACGACCCCGTGCTCCGGGAGAACGTCGCCGACGTGCTGCGGCGGCAAGGCTACGAGACCGTGGTCTATGCCGACCGCGCCGCGGCGCAGTCCGGCATGCAGACGCGCCTGCCCGACCTCGCCATCGTCGACATCGGGCTCGGTGACGAGATCGACGGCGGCTTCGCGCTGGTGCGGGAACTGCGCGCCCGGTCCGCCGTGCTGCCCATCGTGTTCCTCACCGCCCGCGACAGCGACTTCGACCTGGTCGCGGGCCTGCGCCTGGGCGCCGACGACTATCTCACCAAGAACATCAGCATGCCGCACCTGCTGGCGCGCATCGCCGCGCTGTTCCGGCGCATGGAGGTGCTGTCCGCACCGCCGGTGACGGACGAGGTCGTCGAGCGCGGCCCGCTGCGCCTCGACCTGAAGCGCATGAGCGCCACCTGGCGCTCCCGGCCGGTGGAGCTGACCCTGACCGAGTTCTGGATGGTGCACGCCCTCGCCCGCCATCCCGGCCATGTCCGCAGCCGCGACAGCCTGATGTCCGAGGCCAACCTGGTCGTCGACGACGCGACCATCACATCGCACATCAAGCGCGTGCGGCGGAAGTTCCAGGCGGTGGACGCCCCCTTCGACGCCATCGACACCGTCTACGGCATGGGCTATCGCTGGAAGGAGACCTGATGCCGCGGGGCGCGGCGCCGCGTCTCACCATCCGCGTGAAGGTCCTGCTGGTGGCGCTCGCGCTGGCGGTCATCCCGCTGGTCGGGTACGGCTACGTCCGCGAGATCGAGAAGGTGCTGCAGGCCGCGCACGAGCAGAGCGTGGTCGCGACGGCGCGCGCCGCGGCGGCCGCGCTGCACGATCGCCCGGCCCTGCTGGCGCGGCGCGCGGAAGCCGGTGCATCCGAACCGCCGGCACGCGCCGGCTCGGCGGAGATCGAGCTCGTCATCAAGGGCCTGCGGCGCGCCGGCTCGCGGATCTGGGTGATCGACCAGGACCGCAACCTGCTCGCGCTGGAGGGGTCGCTCCGGGGCGAGCCCGAGCCGGCGCAGCCGCCGGAGGGGCTGTGGGGGCGCTTCGAGGCGGCAGTGCTGCGGCCGTTCTACGCGCTGCTGCTCGAGCGCCCGCGCGAGGATTTCGACGACGCGCTGCCCGAGTCGGCGCTGTCCGCCGGCCGCGCGGTCGACGCGGCGCTGGCCGGCGCCCCCTCGACGCGCTGGCGCCAGACGCCGGACCGCCGCGCCGTGGTGCTCGCCGCCGCGCACCCGATCTGGAACGGAACCGAGGTGGCCGGCGCAGTGGTCGCCGAGGCCACCACCAACAGCGTGCTCACGCTGCGCAACCGCGTGCTCGAGCAGCTCCTCACAGTGACGCTCGCGACTTTCGTCGTGGGCGCCGGCACGCTGCTGTTGTTCGCCTCGCACCTGTCCGCGCGCATCCGCCGGCTGCGCGACGACGCCGAAAGCGCCATCGACGCGCAGGGCCGGGTGCGCCGCCCGCTGCGCGCGGTGGCCGACGGCGACGAGATCGGCGACCTCTCCCGCAGCTTCGCCACGCTGCTCGACCGGCTGCGCGAATACACCGACTACCTCGAGCGCATCGCCGACCGCCTGTCGCACGAGTTGCGCACGCCGATCGCGGTGGTGAGCTCCTCGCTGGACAACCTCAAGTCGCAGCCGCTGCCGGACACCTCGCGCGTGTACATCGAGCGCGCCGAGGACGGCGTGCGCCGCCTCGAAACCATCCTCACGCGCATCACCGAGGCGACGCGGCTCGAGCGCATGCTCGCCGACGCCGAGCGCGAGCCCTTCGACCTCGGGCGGGTCGTGTCCGGCTGCGTCGCCGGCTATGCCGGGGCATTCCCGCAGGCCCGGTTCGCGCTGCGGCTCCCAGAGCGCCGCGTGTCCATGGTCGGAGCTCCGGACCTGGTGGCGCAGATGCTGGACAAGCTGGTCGCGAACGCCATCGACTTCTCCGTGCCCGGCGAACCCATCGAGATCGCGGTCGACGCGGCGCCGGGAGGAGCGACGCTCGCGGTGAGCAACATCGGGCCCGCGCTGCCGGCCGCGATGCGCGACCGCCTGTTCGAGTCCATGGTCTCGATGCGCGCCGGCGGGGCGCAAGGCGACGAGCCGCATCTCGGCCTGGGGCTCTTCATCGTGCGCCTCATCGCGCAATTCCACGGCGGGCGGGCGTCGGCGCGGGACCGCGCGGACGGCCGCGGCGTGGTGTTCGAGGTGTTCCTGCCTGCCGGCGCCGCCTGAGGCAGCGCGCTCACCAGGCGTACTGCTCGCAGAAGCGGCGCATCACCGCTACCGCCTCGTCCCGCTCGAAGAACCGGTCCGCGCGGGCAAGCCGTGCGGCGTCGCGCTGCTCGCGGTCGCCGCCTAGGGTCAGCACGGGGATATTGAGCGCAAGCTCCGCGCGCAGCGTAGTCACCGTCTCGAGCGGATCGAAAGCCGCGTCGTCCAGGGCGAGCAGCAGGAATCGATGCTGGAGGATGTCGGCGAACGAGCCGATGTCGTCCAGGGCGGTCGCGTGCGTCATCGACCACCCTTCCGGCAGCGCCGACTCCAGCGCCGCCACGAGCGCGGCGTCGCTGGCCATCAGCACGAAACGCCGCTGCAGCCGCGTCGCGATGGTGGGTGTGCTCACCGAGCGTTTCCGCCGTCCGTCGCCTCCACGGTGACGGTGTCGCCGCGCTGGCGCAGGAACATGGCGGCATTGAGCTTGAGACCGTCGTGCACGCGCGGGGCACGTCCCGATTCGACGGGTTCGGAAAGCTCCGCATGCCATTCCGCCCAACGCGCGCGCTCCGGCCCGCGCAGGCGGGAAGGCGACACGTGCCAGCCCAGCGTCGAGCGCAGCGCGTCGACGAATGCGCGCTTGAGCGCGTCCTCGGTGGGCGGAATGCCGTGCTCGCTCCAATCCGTCATCGCCCGCGGCAGCGTGCCGCGGAGCGTCGCGCGGAACGCCTCGCTGGGGACCGCGACGCACTCCGCGAAGCGATCGCGTGGAAATCGCATCAGGAAGCTCGACGCGACCACCGCGGCGCGCCCGATGGTCGCCGCGCCGCTGCCCGCGATCTTGCGGTCGTGCATCCACAAGTCCTCGCCGCGGCGCTGTGCCCGCAGGCCGAACGCGCGAAAGGTCTCCAGCCCCGGCGCCAGCGCCCAGCCGTACCACTGCTCCGGCCGTCCCGGCGCGAACGCCAGCGGCGCCACGATCGCATACGACACCTGGTCGCGATCCACCCACACCGCCCCGCCGCCCAGCGGCCGCCGTACCACGCGCTCCGCGGTGCCGGGCCGCACGTCCGCGAGCGTCTGGCTCTGACCGAGGCACAGGTGCGGCGGCACCCGGCCCCATACGACCACTGGTTCCGCGTCGGCGTCCATCGCCTCGGCGACCGCGGCATACGTGGCATGGAAAGCAACGGGTTCCCGCGCCCGCGACGCGATCAGGCGCGCAGCGCGCGGCCTCATCAAGCCTTGCCGCCCTCGCCGCCCGCGTCCTTCCGTGCGTCGAAATAGCGGTCGAGGTAGAAATCCCGGCGGTTCAGCTCCTCGAGCGCGGCGGCGCGCTCGCGCACACCCAGCTCCAGGATGCCCGCCAGGTGCGTGCCCTGCTCGCCGTCGAGCACGTGAATGCCCTCCAGCAGATCCTCGTCGATCACCAGGCAATGCTCGGCGAGGCCTTCGGGACGCTGCACGTACAGCAGCCAGGCGCGACAGTCGGGATCCTCCGGGTCGAGCGGCGCGAGCACGACCTTTCCCAGCCACGCCATGCGCGCCGCCTGGTTGAACTGCCGGATCCCGAGCTTCTTGCCCTTGCGGTACTTGTTGAGCTCGTTGCGCAGCGCGCCGACGTCGGTGAGATTGATGGTAGCCATGGGGACCCTCGTGCGATCGACAGCTGACCAGGATGCGGAGGATACGCCGCGCGCGCTCGGGAGGGCGCGCGGCCTCACTTGCCCGGGCAGGCTGCCGTCTCGCCGGGCACCTTGCCGACCAGCAGGAGAAAGCTCTCGAACGGGCCCATGTTCGACATGGCCTCGCCGTAGGGGCCGTCGAACTTCAGGCGCCCGAACATCATCGCGCGCATCGGCCCGTACATGCCCATGCCCATCTCGCGCCAGTGCTCGGAGGTCGCCCACATGGCGTAGTCAGCGGCCGAATCGAGCTTGGATTCGGCTCTGCCGCCGTAGACGCAGACCGCCTTCCCGCCCTTGTCCGCGACGCGCAACTCGACGCGCGGGCTGTCCTTGCAGTCGGACCGGTGGATCTGCATCACCTTGTAGCCGCGTCCGAGGTCGTTCCTGGCCCAGCCGGACTCCACGAGCTTGCCGGTCAGCGTGGCATCACGGTTCCACGCCTCGCACATTTCCTTCGCCCATTCGGGAGACATCATCACCGGCGCTGCGTGCGCCGCTCCCGCGGCCGCCAGCAGCGCCACGGCAAGCGCCTTCCGCGCTTTCTTCATCATTCCACCGTATGAAAAAAAGAAGCCAAGGACGCGCCCTGGCTTCTTGCGCGGACGTCCTCCGCGCGGGACTCAGAACTTGAACGCGTACTGGACGCCGAGCGACCATTCGTACATCTCGATCTTCTCGTTGAAGCCGGGGGTCCCGGGCGGCAGGAAGCCGTTGAACAGGCTCGGCCCGGTGACGTCGTTCTTGAACGCGTACATGAACGCGCCGGTGACCTCGTGCTGCTGCCACGCGTAGGTGCCGCCCAGCGTGACGCGGTGCTGGATGACGCCGGGGGCGAGGATGTTGAAGGTGACGTCCTCGGGCTTGATCGGGTTGTCCGAGTAGTTGTAGCCCGCGCGCAGCGTCCAGTTGAGATCCAGCGCGTGCTCGACGCCGAGCTTCCAGACGTTGATGCTCTGCCAGCCGAAGCCGGCGCCGTCCGAGCCGCCCAGGCATTGGGAGGCATTGCCCCTCAGGCAGCCGCCCACGTTCGCGCTCGGGTTGTTGACCGCCTTGACGTCGTCGTAGTTGATGCGCACGTAGTCGGCGGCGATGGTCCAGCGCGGGGACGGCTTGAACGCGATGCCGATGCTCCAGTTGGACGGAATGTCGAAGTCGCCCTGCTCGGCGAACAGGCCGCGGTACTTGTCGAACTCGTCCATGCTGATCTTGGTCGAGTACGACGCGCCGATGGCGACCTGCGGCGAGAGCTGCCCGTAGTAGCCGACGCGTGCGCCCCAGCCGAACGCATCGTCGTAGCCGCGGTTGCTGAAGTTCGCCGCATCGGTGGTGAACGGGCCGAATGCACCGAGCCCCTCCGCCTGAAAGCGCTGATAAGCGAGCAGGGGCGACAGGCCGACAGAGTGGTTCTGGTGGAACTTCCAGGCGATCGTCGGCGCGATGACCAGCTGCGACAGGTCCACGCCCAGCCGGCCCGTGCCGCACAGGAGGTTGTACGGACCCGGCTGCGGGTTGAAGCCGGTACCCGGACCAGTCGCCGGTCCGCAGGCGCCCGGCGAGGGCAGCTCCCCGCCGGGGTAGTTGGTATTCAGCCCGCCATTGCCGTAGACCGTCACGCCGAGCGCGAGATCCGGCCGCACCATGTAGTTGAACGCGAGCTCTGGCACGAAGAAGTAGTTCGAGTCGCTTTCCGAGGTGCCGGTCAGGCCGATGGGCACGCCATCCGTGCGCTGCGCCTCGCGATGCGGGCTGAACAGGTCGAGCCCGATCTCGAAGCGATTGCCCGCGTACGCCATGGTGGCCGGGTTGTTCGCGCCGCCGAAGGCGTCGCCGATCATTGCCGTGGCCGCGCCGCCGCGGCCCTTGGCCTTCATGCCGTAGCCGTGCGAGAAGTAACCGTCGGTGGCGCCTGCGCTGAGCGGCAGGGCGAAAGCGGCCGCGACGCACGCGGCGAGCAGTTTGCGCTTCATTGTTGTGTCTCCCTCGTTTGTCGGATGGTGATCTTTCCGGATGCACCCGGTCCTGCTAGATGAACAGGCTGACGTCGGCCTCCTGCGCCATCGGCAGGAACGTCGCCGCGCCGCAGTAGTCCGAGACTTCCTTGATGAAATCGTCGTGCGTGAAGCCGAACAGGTCCACCGTCATCTGGCAGCCGATGAACTTCACGTCGGCCTCCAGGCAGAGGCTGCGCAGCTCGGTGATGTCGGCGACGCCATTGTTCTTGATGGTCTGCTGCATGAGCGTCGTGGCCATGGCTTCGAAGCCCGGAACCGAGGCCTGGACGACGTTGGGGATGTTCCAGTTGATCTTGCGGAACCACTCAGGCCCGAAGGGCATCTTCATCGGCATGCCGGGATTGCCGAGCGGGCTGATCTTCAGGTCGGAGATGTCCTTCTTCAGCAGCTGGAGGCCGTAGAAGGTGAAGAACACAGTCACGTTCCAGCCCAGCGCGGCGGCGGTGGAAGCGAGAATGAAGGGCGGATACGCCCAGTCGAGCGTGCCCTTGGTGGCGATGATGGTCATCGACGGCGTGCGCGCGGCCTTCCGCTCCTCGAGCAGCGCCTCCAGCTTGGCAGGCAGCAACTCGTCCAGGCGTTGCTTGATGAGCTCGTCGATCAGGTTCACATCCGGTGTGGCGCCCATTGCTCTCTCCTTGTGTCCTGGCGCATATCAGCGCATCAGACTTTACTAATGAATTGGAAACCCGCCCAGCCACAGCTGCCATCCCCCTTTCGGGGGATGTGACCTTATTCCTCCAGCACGCCGGCCCGAACCGGCTCGCCGGCCATCTGCCGACGGACGACGCCGACGTCCTCCGCGGCCGGCGCGAACGGAAACGACAGGATGTCCGAGGGCGTCGAGTCGCCGTAGGGGCGATTGCACGCCGAGACGTCGTCCTCCTTGCCGGGGCAGCCGGACGTCCGGAACGGCTTGCCCGATGCGATCAGGGCCTCCACTTCGGCCTGCGGCAGGCCGTAGTCGATGACGCGCCCTTCCTGGTCGAAGCGCATGCGGGACACATGCCCGCCGCCGTAATCGATGACATAGCGGGCGAGTTGCACGCGCCGCCACTGGCCCCGATCCACCGGCGGCCAGTCTTCCATCATGGAGCCGCGCTCCGGGTAGAACGCGAACATGTGGTTGTGACCGCCGAGGTCGCGGATCGCCTGGGCCACCTCGAGGATCTCGCGCTCCGACTCCCCCATGCCGCAGATCAGGTGCGCGCCGAACTTCTCGGGGCCGAACACCTCCGCCGCCCACTCGATCGCCTGCCAGTACTTCTCGTACTTGTGCGGGCTGTCCACGCCTCGGCCGCGGGTGCGATCGAAGATCTCCGGCGTGACCGCGTCGAGCGCGACGGTGAAGATTTCCGCGCCCATGTCGCGCAGCCGCACCAGGTCGTCGCGCTCCAGCGTTGTGGGGTTGGACAGGATGGACACCGGCACGTGCGGCACCTCGCGCACCCACTGCTCGAGCAGCGTGAACGTGTCGTCGTTGGAGCGCGGATGCGTGATCATGGAGATGCACATGCGCTGGAACTGCCCGCCGTCGGCGCCGCCCTGCACCCGCGCGATGACGTCCTGGTAGCGCGCCGTCGGCCAGTCGACGCGGATGAAGTTGCGGTCGGCATAGTCCCTCGCCTCCTCGCGATGCCGCGCCAGCCCGCAGTACGCGCAGTTCGCGCGGCAACCCTCGGGATAGGTCACCAGCAGGTTCAGGCAGTGCGTGCAGGCGGTGCGATGCATCTTCCCCGGCACCAGCCCGAGGGTGATGGCCGCCGCGGTGCTCATCTGCACGAAGTCGGGCGAGCGCATCTCCGGCGTGCGCACGTGCGGATCCGGCCGGTAGAAGCGGATAGGCTGCCGGGAGTCGATCACCGCGCTCATTGCTTGCTCCTCACAGCTCGATGGCGTCCTTGATCGCCGCGATGCCCGCCGCGGCACAGACGTCGTCATCCTTGCCGGCGGGCGCTCCCGACACCCCGATGGCGCCGAGAATGGCGCCGCCGGCCTCGATCATCAGTCCGCCGCCCACCGCAGCCACGCCGGGGCGATGACGAACCCCGCTCATCGGCCCCGCAGCAGTCGCCGCGGCCATCTCCGTCGTGTTCGTGCGGAAGCTCACTGCAGTCCAGCCCTTTGCGACGGCCATGTCGGGGGTGTGCGGCCCCGCGAACCGGTCGCGCAGCATCACCTGCGGCACGCCCATGCGGTCGACCACCGCGACGGCGACCTGGAAGCCGTTCGCGCGGCAGCGCGCCAGTGCCGCCTGCGCCGCCTTGAGCGCCGTGTCCGGCGTCAGCATCCGCACGTTGAACGTCGCGTCCTGCGCCTGCACCGACGACGCGGCAGCGAACAACACCAATCCCCTAAGCAGCGAGCGCATGATCCTCCTCCATGTAATCGTGAAACGCGATCCAGCCATGGCGATGCATGGCGTCGCGTCGTGCCTCCGAGGTGTGCCAGCGTGAAGCCAGCCAGCGGCGGCGTGCCACCGCACGCGCCAGCGAAACGCCGAACTGGTCCCGGATCTCCTCTTCGTACTCCCCGAGTCGCCCGCTGGCAACCGCCGCGCCGGCGAGCTCGCCCGACACGACCGCAGGGGCGATGCCTGCGCCGGTGATGGGGTGCGTGAGTCCCGCCGCGTCGCCCGCGAACACGACGTCGCCGACCACGAGCCGCTCCCGCAGGCCGCCCACCGGGATCGCGCCGCCGGTGCGCGACAGCACGGTCGCGCCGACCTCGCCCGCCGCCGCGAGCTGCGCGTGCAGCCGGTCGAGCGGCGTCTTCATGTCGGCGCCGAAGCGCGTGTCCATGCCGAGACCCAGGTTGGCGACCTCGCCCCTGGGGAACAGCCACGCGTATCCGCCGGGATAGTCGTCGGACAGCCAGACGACCGTGCGCGTCGAGTGACGCTCGAGCGGCACGGCGTACTGCCGGGTATCGACCGTCTCGAGCGCCGGCAGGCCGGCGAGCACGGCGACGCGCGAGTGCGGGCCGTCGGCCGCGACAATGGCGCGGAAGCCGAGCGAATACTCGCCCTCGGCGCCCCGCAGTCGCGCAACGCGCGCGGCGAAGTCCACCCCGAGCAACAGGGTGCCGGCGCGCACGTCGGCGCCCGCGGCGGCGGCCGCGGCCGCGAACGCCTGGTCGAAGCGCGCCCGGTCGACCATGAGACCGCGGAACCCGCTATCCAGGGCAGCGCCCGACGGCAGAACGCTGTGCATCGCCTCGATCGCCTGCACCCGCACGCCCGGCGCAGCGGCGCAGCGCCCGATGGGCAGGGGAATGAACTCGGCGCACTGTACCGGCACGCCGATCTCGCGCTTGCGATCGACCGCGACGACCCGCGCGCCCTGCTCCGCCGCCACCCGCGCGGCGGAGCCACCCGCTGGGCCGAGACCGACGACGAGGACGTCGCAGGCGTTCATGCGTTGGCCACCGCCTGTTTCACGACGGTGACGAAGTCGGCCGGCGCGAGGGTGAGCATGTCGACCTGGCGATCCGCGAAGAACCGGGTCGCCACCGGCTCGACGTTCTCGAGGGCGCAGTCCTTGAGCGCGGCTTCCAGGTCCGCGACGGTGCGCCGTGGGTTGACGAAAATGTCCCCGGTGAACCACACCTGCTTCACCCGGTGCGCCGCGCGGTCGTACGCGATCGCCGCACGCAGCATGCCGCCGGCGAACTTCTGCGCCGCCTCGACAATCGGCAGCTCCGAGCGCGGCTTGCGCACCATGTGGATCCAGTCCTCGGTGTCGATGTCGGCGAGCGCTTCCGCGAACAGCTCCTGCTCGACCGGCGTCACGTCGCCCCGCTCGAACTCGACCCCGAACTCCGCGGCGAAGCTCGCGGCAATCCGGCGTTTCACGTCTTCCAGGGCGGGGGCTGCACCCAGCAGGTCCTTCAGGTTCACGACCCGCTCGCGTGCGTCGGCGATGGCCTTGTCGCGGATCTTCTCCGCGGGGATGCGCAGGCAGTGCACCATGCGCTCGACGTCGAACTCGACCAGCAGCGTGCCCTGGTAAAGCAGCGCGTCGCCGTCGAACGCGCCGCCGGTCCCGGAGACCTTGCGCCCGTTCACCTCGATGTCGTTGCGGGGGCGGAAGCGGGCCTCCACGCCGAACGTGGAGATGGCGCGGGCCGCGGCCTCGCAGATGCGCTTCGCGATGGCGCCCATGTCGCCGGTCCCGACGTCGCTCTTCTTGAGATAGAGCTCCCAGCCGAACTGGGTCTCGTCCATATAGAGCGCGCCGCCGCCGGTGATGCGGCGCTGGATGTCGATGCCGTGCGCGCGGCAGTAGTCCAGATCGAGCTCCTGCTCCGCGCTCTGGTGGAAGCCCAGCAGCGCCGACGGTCCGAACTGCAGGAAGCGCAGCGTGCTCGGGATCGCATCGCGCTTGCGCGCCTCGAGGATCGCGCGGTTGAACGCGAAGTTCTCGGCCGCGCGACGGGTGCCCGTGTCGATGAGGCGCCAGGTCGTCATGGCCGGATTACGCCGCCACCACCGGAATGCCGACGCCACGGCGCACCGGCTGCTCCCGGCGGGCCCGCAGGTACACGTCGGCATCCACCGAGACCGTGCCCCCGTCCAGCGCGAGCACCTCCTCGCCCACGGCGATGGAGCAGCACGACGGCGTGACGCGCACGTCGTCGCCGAGCGCGACCGCGAGCTCGACGCAGCCGTCGCTGGGATGCGCGAGGCCGTTCATGCCCGCCATGACCGCGTAGGCGTCGATCTCCATCTTCGCGCGGCCCGGGGGGCGCGCGCAGCCGAGCAGCAGCGGCGTGTCCGGCAAGGCGGCTCGCGCGTCGAGGAAGAACCGCCCCACTTCCGCGCTGGAGATGGTTTCGAACGCTCGATGCCCCGGTGCGTAGAACGGCATCACGACGACCAGCACCAGCGCCGACGGTTTGCGCCGCGCGATCATCTCGAGCGCGTTCCACTCGCCCAGCATGCGGCCGTAATGCAGTCCGAGGACGATGTGCGGCACGACCTTCATGCCCGTGTCGACGAGATGCTCGAGCGACGACTCGAAGTCCGCCACCGGACGCTTGAGGTGATAGACCTGCTGCACGGTGTCCTGCGCGCCGATGATGTCGAGCATCGCGGCATCCACGCCGCTCGCGGCGATGCGCTCGGCCTTGTCCCGGTCGACGAGGGCGGTGTGGATCGCGATCCGGAACCCGGGAAACTCATCCTTGATGCGCCGCACCGTCGGGAAGAAGGCGTCGTACTCCACCTCGTCGCGGTGATTGGACCCGCCGGTGAGCAGCATTCCCTGGGCGCCGGCTGCGATCTGCTCGTTGACCACGCGCCAGAGGGCCTCGGGCGTGGTCGCCGGGATCATGGGCTCGAGGAGCTTCGCCTTGCAGTGGTCGCACTGCAGCTTGCACTCGGGCCCGGTGATCGACACGGCCGGCCACGCGCTCTTGCCGCACGCCGCGATCTCGCTGGTCGCGTACGACTTGAACGTCGGAACGTAGAAATTCACCGCGCCCGCGGGTCGGTGCAGCGCCTCGAACGCGCGCACCAGCGCGGGATCGAGCCCGGCGGGCTCGAGCGCCTCGATGCCCGCGACGATGTCGAGCCAGCCGCCCACGCGCGGTCCGTCAGCAGCCGGCGAAGCCGTCGGCCTGCATCTTGGCCTCGAACGTCGACTGCACCTGCGCGCCGGTCACGAGGCTGCCCGTCTCGCCATCCCAGTTGGACGGCTTCATCTTCACCAGCCAGCCCGCGCCATAGGGATCGGCGTTGATGGTCTTCGCGTTCCCGGCCAGCGCGTCGTTCACCGCCAGGACCTCGCCGGTAATCGGGGTCTTGACCGGTCCGACCCACTTTCCGGACTCGACCGTGGCGACCGACTTGTTCTGGTCGATCTCCTTGCCGACCTTCTTGGGCGTGAAGGCCACCACCTCGCCGGCCAGCGCGCAGGCGTAGGCGGTCATGCCGAGGGTGGCCGTGCCGTCGGCTTCCTTGCGCAGCCAGACGTTGTTCTCGATGCTGTAGTAGAGGTCGTCAGGCAGGTTGCAGTTCTTGACGGATGGCATGTGCTTGCTCCTCCCGCAGAGCGTTGTGGGGTCGGTTAATCGTGGCGCAGCGGCCGCGCGCGCGCTTGTCCTGCGTCAAAAAAACAGCACCTTGTCGCAGGAAAGGATCATGTCGGCCAGCGCGCCGCCGCTGGAGATCTCGTCGATTTCCGGAATGAGGTTGTCGACGTCCATGTCGTAGCCCGGCAGGGCCGGATGACAGGCAGCGAGCTTCACGCCGGCCTGTTTCGCCTCGCGGATGAAATCGATGATCGGCTTGCCGCCCGCCATCGCCACCAGGGCCTCCGGCACGCCGCGCTTCACCAGGCGGACGCCTTCCATGGTGAAAAAGATGGTGACGTCGGCATCCATGGCAGCCAGCAGGGCGCCCAGATAGAACGGCGTGGCGCAGCGGTGGGCGGTGGTCGGGCCGCTGGTCATGACGATGACGACCTTCTGCTCGTCGTGGTCGATGTACCGCGGGCCTGCCATCAGCGCGCTCCTCGGGGATGGCGGGTCTGAATCGGGGAAGCCACGGAGGGGCATCGCCCACTGATCCGCAGTGTCGGGCCGGACATCAGTCGGCAAGCCTGTTGCATTCGATCTGATCGCGCTCGCAGCGGGCGCGGAACCCGGCTGCGGCGGCATCGCCGGTGAGCAGGCCCGAGAGCGCCGTCCCCAGCTGCTCGTTGGGCCGCACCCGGGCGATCCAGTGCAGATAGGGATCGCGATTCAGGAGCGTCGGCGTGTCCAGCACCGCCTCGTTGCCCGCCTCGATGACGCAGTCGAAGGGGTTGGGGACCGGGCCAGCCCACTTGCCGGTCTCGACGGTGGCCACGGGCTTGCCCTTCGGGCGGAGGCTGCCGGGCTTGCGCACCCGTACGTGCAGCACCTTGCCGGCGATCGCCTGCGAGATGTCGGTCATGCCCACGTACACCGTGCCGTCCCCCACCGGCCGCAGCCAGATCTGGTACTCGCCGTCGTAGTAGAGCTCCGGGCGGAACTCGCAGCCGTTGCAGCGCACGCGCGCCCCCCCGCCGCCCGCTAAACCACACCCTTCTCGTGCAGCAGGTCGATGGAATCCGAGATGTTCTCGTGCAGCGCCACCTTGCGCGCCGACAGCCCCAGCGCCAGCCCCAGGAGCTGGGTGAAGTACACGATCTTCACGTTGGTCTTGATGCCGAAGACCTCCTCGGCGCGAATCTGGTGCATCTCCAGGCCGGAATGGCAGGTCGGGCACTCGGTGGCGATCACTTCCGCCCCGCTCTCCTCCGCCGCCTGCAGCAGGTTCAGCACGAGCTGGGTGGACGTGTCCGAATCGGAAAGCGTGTGGGCGCCGCCGCAGCAGGCGGTCTTGAGCGGAAAGTCGACGTTCACGGCGCCGGCCGCCTGCAGGAGGTCGTCCATGTAGTGCGGCTTGTTGGACGACTCGGAACCCGGCCCCTGGTCCTTCTCGGGGAAGATCTGCCGCGGGCGCGTGTACATGCAGCCGTAGTAGTTGGCGATCTTCAGCCCCTTCAGGGAGGACTTTAGCCGCTGCTGGATGCCCTCGGGACCGAGTTCCTCCATCAGCCATTCGAGCAGGTGCACGGTACGCACGTCGCCCTTGTAGACCGGATCGTCGGCCTTCTTCGCCAGATCCTGCACAGTCTGCATCGTTTCCGCCGAGGTGGCGGTTTCGTACTCGGCCTTCTTGAGGTTGTGGTAGCAGCCGTTGCACGGCGCCATGACCGTGTCGCAGCCCATCCTCTCGCCGGCGATCGCCATGTTGCGCGCCGACATGTAGGTCTGCAGCATCGGATGGATGTTCTTCACCTCCATCGCGCCGCAGCAGTTCCAGTCGTCGAGCTCGACCATGTCGAGGTCGAGCGCCTTCACCAGGGCACGGGTGGAGCGGTCATACGGGCCGCCCGATCCTTCGAGCGCGCAGCCGGGGTAGTAAGCGACCTTGGACATGCTAGTGCGCCTTCGTTGCGAGCCGCGCGTGCGCGAGCTTCTGCTGTTCCTCGACGTAGGCGCGCAGCACCTCGCCGGTGCGCCCCCACGACTTCGTCCTCGGCTTGAACACCATCGCGAGACCCATCTTCATGCTGTGCCTCAGCGGGAAGCGCGCGATGAAGGCGCCGAGCTTGCCGTCCAGGAGCAGCGGGAGCTTGTTCATGCGCTCGATCAGCGTCCGCAGCCAGCCCTTGCCCAGCATGGCCTTCACGTCCTGGCCCGAGGTCTTGAAGAAGTTGAACATCACCTCGCTGTCCTCGATGCGGCCGCGCTCGAGGCACTGGCGGGTGAACTCCTCGTCGAACATCGTCGGCCGCGACTTCGGCGCGAGGCCCTCGGCCTCCATCCAGTGCTGCAGGGCCTTCATCACGCCCTCGGGCCGCACGTCCTTGGGGCAGATGTTCGTGCACTTGTTGCACGACACGCACTGCCAGATCACGTCGCGGTCCTTCAGGATCTCGCTCTTCAGCCCGAGGTTGATGCAGTAGATCCAGTAGCGCGGATTGAACTCGGTGTTGATCGCGTACATGGTGCACGAGTTGGTGCAGGACCCGCACTGCCAGCAGCGGTGGACGTTCTCGCCCCCCGGCATGGCCTGGATGGTCTTGTAGAAGTCCGCGTCGTAGTCGCTCACGTACCGCGGAGTGATCATCGTGTTCCAGTGGCCGGAGACGTCCACGCCCTCGACTACCAGCTTCTCGGAGACGACCAGGTTCTCCGGGGCGATCAGCGATTTCTCATGTATGGGCATTGCGCTACTCTCGGTTTCGGCTGCGCAGGATGGAATCGATGCCGAGCAGCATGGCGATCTGCTCGGCGGGATCGGCGGCGCGCTGGAAGTCGGAGCCCAGCACCCCGCCCGTCATGGACTGGAAGTAGTGGCCGTACGCCGCTGCGAGCACCAGGTCGGCCCAGAAGTGCACGTCGCGGTAGATGCCGCGGTCGGCGACGCGGTCGACGATCCACTGGCGCGCGGCCTCGAACGTTCCGGGCGCGGTGTCCAGCGGCAGCTTCTGCATCGCCTCCCCGCCCGCCACGAGCTCGCGCAGCGCGCCGCTCATGGTGCTGGTGTCCCAGACCCAGCGGGTCATCAGCGGCATGCGCACCGGGTCACGGAAGTGCAGCACCTCGGTCGCGAGGTCGTGCGCCGCGCGGCGCAGCTTCGCCGCCGCCCGCCGGCCTTCCCGGTCCGCGGCCTCGGGCACCGGCACGGCGGCGACGAACGCCTCGATGCGAGCGGCGAGGTCGACGCGGTCGTCCTGCAGCGAGGCGAGCGCCGCGGCGATCCAGGACTCGTGGGCGAGCGCGCCGAGCTTGCGCCGCGCGCCGAACACCAGGTCCACCAGCCGGGCATGCGCGCCCTCGTCGAGGGCGAGCGAGAGGCGGCGCTGCTTCTCGCCAAGCGCGTCGAGCCACGCCTCCGCGCCGCCGAGGCGCTCCGCGCCCGCGAGCAGCGATGCGAAGTGCTGCGCGAACAGCCGCTCGTCGAACGCCACCGGCAGCGCGGCCGGCTTGAGGCCGGCCCGCGTTGCGGGCAGGCGCTCAGGCGGCAACTTTACGGGCCAGAGCATTCGAGCCGAGCCCTGCGAGGTCGCCCACCGCACGCATCGCCATCGCGAGACCATGCGACACGGAAGTGTCGATGTCCTCGGGGCCGAGCGCGGAGCCGCCGACGTAGATGCCGGGGCGCGTGCTGGAGAAGGTGCTGGTGTACTGCTCGCCGCGATCGAGGAAGCCGTGCTTCTCCATGCCCACGCCGAACACCCGCGAGATCTCGGGATTGTCCTCGTTCGGATCCATGCCGATCGCATGCACCACGATGTCGAAGGGGATCACGATGGGGCGCTTCACCAGCGTATCCTCGCCCTTGACCAGCAGGCGGCCGTCCGGCGCCTTGGTGACCTCGGCAATGCGCGCCTTGACGAACTTGGTGCGGAACTCCTCCTGGGAGCGCCAGTAGAACTTGTCCTCGTACAGACCGAAGGTGCGGATGTCCATGTAGTAGATGAACACGTCGGTGTCCGGCGAGAGTTCCTTAATCTCCATGGCGAGGTTCGTGGAGACCGTGCAGCAGATCTTGGAACACCACTCGCGGCCGATCTGGCGGTCGCGCGAGCCGACGCAGAGGAGGATGCACACACGCTCCGGCGTGCGGCCGTCGGACGGGCAGGCGATCTTGCCGCTCGTCACCATCTGCTCCATCTGGGTGGTGGTGAGCACGTCCTCGTAGGTGCCGAATCCCCACTCGGGCTTGTTGATGGAGTCGAAATGGGTGAAGCCGGTGCCGAGAATCACCGCCCCGGCCTCGACCTTCTGGCCGTTCGAGAGCGTCGCGGTGAAGCGGCCGAACTCCCCGTCGAGCTTCGCGACCTTGGTGCCCTTGTGAATGGTGACGAGCGGGGAGTCCTCGACGCGCTTGATCATGCGCCCCATGGCGTCCCTCGCCCACTCGCCCGACGGCACGAGCTTCGCGTACCCGGACAGGATGGGCGCGCCGCCGAGCACGTTCTCCTTCTCGACCAGCACCACCTTGCGGCCGATCGAGGCCACGCCATGCGCCGCTGCGAGGCCCGTTGGGCCCGCGCCGACTACGAGGACTGCGTCGCTCATCTCTTCTCCTTTGTCGCCCGCTGGTCAGGCCACCGCGCGGGACATGCTGTCCGCGAGCTTCGGGTCGTACAGGTACTCGATGCGCCCGGCCTTCACTTCCTGCAGGTACGCCTCGAAGCGCTTTTTCGCCTCGGCCCAGGACAGGCCCATCTTCTCGACCACCTCCTCGCAGGGGCTCGCGTGCCACTGCAACTGGACGATCTTCAAGGGGTCGGCGCCGCAGGCGAGTGCGGCGAACTGGATGTCCGCCATGATCGGCAGCGAGTACTCCTTCTCGTGCGCGCGGCCGATCCACTGGTTCTTGTCCATGGTGGTGATGCAGCCGGTGTCGATGCCCAGCATGAGGTCGGCATTGGCCTCCTCGCGCGCCACCTTGATCTTGCGGTCGATGGTGAACGACCGGGTGAACTCGCGCTCGCTGATGATGTGGCGGAAGCCGAAGCCGCAGCAGTCGTACCAGGTCGAGTAGTCGATGATCTGCGCCCCGAGCGCCTGGGCGATGCCGGTGCCGGTCGCGGCGCGGTTGCCCCCGAGCACCTCGGGATCGTAGATCGCGTCCTCGTGCACCATCTTGTAGTAGTGGCAGGCCATGTGGACGGTGGTGCGGAGGTGCGACACGTCGATCTTCTGGAGCTTCGACACGATGTCGTTGCGCATCACGTGCACCCAGTCGGAGTAGTGCACCACCTCCTCGGGGATCACCAGCTTGCCGTCGACCAGGCGCCCGAGCTTGCCGAGGATCTTGGTCACGCGCTCGCGCAGGGTGGCGTTCTCCACCAGGTACTTGCGCACCTCCTTGTAGTTGCCGAAGGACGTGCCGCAGTGGACCAGCGGGTAGAAGTGGCCGAGCTCGTGGCCGTGCTGCTTGCCCGAGACATAGGCCTGGTGGAAGTTGCGCAGGAACACCGCGGCGAGCGACTCGACGTTGCCGATGCCCGAGCCGTGGTAGTTCCACGCGGTGCACGAGGTCTGGTCGGTCTCGTCGAGGTAGTCGCGGCCCGGGACCATGCCGAGCTCGTTCATGGTCCACAGGAGGGAGGTCGGGTAGCCCGGGATGTTGCCGCACTGGCCGCACGACTTGTGGTGCCACAGCTGCGAGGTCGGGATCTTCTTGTCCCAGCCGAAGAGGGTCTTCACCATCGCGGGCTTGTGCGCGTCGGTGATGCGGTGGACGATGATCTCGCCCTCCTTCTCGAGCTCCCACATGTGCTCGCGCACGTCGTCCATGCGCGCGGCGAGGTCGGCCTCGCGGCGGTCGACGCGCTTCTTCACCCAGTCGGTCGCCTTCTCGGCGTCCTCGGGACGAAGGTTGGTCGGCTGGAAAAAGGCGCCGTGGCCGGCGATGCCCTGCGGTTCGCTCATGTCTCGTCTCCGGTGGAATTCACGCGTCGTCTTTTTGTTCTTCCTGCTCTTCGACCCACTCCTCGTACTCCTCGCGCTTTTCGTCGATGAAGTCCTCGATCACGTCGAAGAGGTTCTCGTCCATGGCCTCCAGCGATTTCAGGACGCCTGTCATCTCCCAGATGGTGTACATCTCCACCGACGTCTTCAGCGAGGTCTCCCACGCGGTGTCGGTGGTCTGGAGGGTCTTCATCGGAATGGCCTTGCGCAGGATCTTGAGATCCCCCTGCACCTTCTGGATGTTGGGGCCCCAGTCCGGGAAGTGGTCGGGCTGGATCATGTCCGGCGAGAGCTGGTTGCCGGTCGTGATCAGCTTCAGCATCACCCGCCCGAACGGCCGCAGCACGTCCTTGGCCGACTGCATGCCGTGCTTGATGGCGACCTCGCGCATGATCGCGACGAGCCCGCCGGGGGAGTTCTTGAAGGGACAGCGTGCCGCGCAGGTCATGCACTGGGCGCAGGCCCAGATCTTCTCCTGCATGGCGTCGTAGACCTGCTCGACGTTCTCGGTCCAGAGCAGCTGGACGATCTCGCGCGGGCTGTAGTCGTAGAAATGCGCCGACGGACAGGTCGCGGTGCAGATGCCGCAGTTCAGGCAGCCGTTGAGCTCGTGCTCGTAGCGGAAATCCCGAGTGATGTCCTCGTAGATCTCGCGCATCTCCGCATAGGACGCCATACCACCTCCTCCGAACCACGCTGCGGACGCTGCTTTTTCTCTAGGCGGCCCGCCCATCCGCAACACGGCCCGCTCCCCGAGGGTCTCGCCTACTTCTTGCGCATGAAGAAAGTGAATTCCTTGTTGGCCTCGGAGTGCTCCAGCAGCTCGTTGCCGGTCTGCTTGGAGAACGCCTGGAAGTCCTTCACCGCGCCCGGGTCGGTCGCCACGATGCGCAGCACCTGGCCGGTCGACATGTCCGTCAGCGCCTTCTTGGCACGCAGGATGGGCAGCGGGCAGTTCAGGCCGCGGGCGTCGAGTTCCTTGTCGAAATTCATCTGGGCAACCTCCTTGTTTGGCGTCAGCCTCGATTATCAAGCCGCGCGACCATCCTGATTCAATGGCCCTCTAGGCCGAGGCGAATATTAGAGAATGATGATTGATTATCTGCCGTCCGGTCAAGTCGCATTGCAGCGTCCCGCCATTGTCCTAGACGCGTACCTGACCATGATAAAGCCGGACCACATGCTGCGCCTCGGCGAAGAACAGCCATCGCTCGATCATCAGGCCGCCGAGGCACACGAGCGCCGCGAGCGGCGCGGCCACGGGCGAGAACAGGAGCACCACGACCGGGATGGCGAAGCTCGCCACGAAAAAGAGCCAGCGCAACGCGACCGCACGGTCGCGAGCGACCCGGAATCCGAACTCGTTGGTCAGGAACGTCCCATGGGAATGGCCCGCGTCCAGCAACTTGGCACGGGCTGCCGTCATGCCGATCGCGCCGGCCAGGGTGTGCCGGCCCGGGTGCGCCCGGAATTTCAGAAAGTACGCCAGCTTCCCGATGCCGGCGAGCACCAGCAGGGCGAGCGCGAGGCCGACCAGCGCGGGTCCGGCGCCGCCCTCGAGGACCATGAGGGCCGCGAACAGCAGCGCGCCGCTGAAATGGCCGAGCAGGACGTAGTTCAACGGCACAAGCGGCGAATACCACCGCGGAATGGTCTTGAGGCAGGCATAGATCATCCCGGTGCAGAACAGCGTGGCCCAGGCAAGCAGCACGGTCGCGAGGCCGAGCGCGGTGCGCGCAGCGAGGCTCCAGTCGAGCCACGTCGCGGCAAAGTAGGCCAGCGCCGCGGGATAGAGCAGCAGGGCGAACACCCCCTCGCGCGACAGCCACGACCGCTTGAACTGGCTCACGGCCCGCCAGGCGTTCTTCGGATTGGCGAGGTGGAACGTCGACGATACCAGCCCGATGGTCACCAGCGCCATGGCGAGCGCACCGCCGAGGAGCAGCGTGATGATCCCCGGCTCACCGACGGCCAGGTCGGCCAGCACGAGCAGCGCGAGCAATCCCAGCCCGGCGCCGGAGCTCACGGTGAACAGGATGACCGAGAAGACCGGCTTCATCGCGACACCGCCAGCGACGCCCACGCCTTGAGCTTTTCCGCGAGGCTCGTCCGCGGTGCCGGGGACCGGTCGACCGGGATCTCCGGCGGCTTGCGCGGGGGCAGGTAGCGGTTGACCGGCTTGTAGCCCAGTTCGGGCAGCATGCCGAAGCCTTCGCGCTCGCGCACCACCTTCGACACGGCCGAACCCGGGTCGTCGAGATCGCCGAACATGCGGGCGTGCGCGGGACAGGCGAGCACGCAGGCGGGCTGCCGATCCTCGGGCGGGAGCAACTCGTCGTAGATCCGGTCGACGCAGAGCGTGCACTTCTTCATCGTGCCCGAGGACTCATCCAGCTCCCGCGCGCCGTACGGGCACGCCCACGAACAGTAGTTGCAGCCCATGCATTTGTCCTGGTCCACCAGGACGATCCCGTCGTCGCGCTTGTACGAGGCGCCGGTCGGGCACACCGTCACGCAGTCCGCGTCCTCGCAGTGCATGCAGGACATCGGCACGTTGAGCGTCTTGTTCGCCGGGTAGTCCCCCACCTCGTAGTGGCGGATCCGGTTGAACCACACGCCCGAGGGCTCCGCTCCGTAGGGCTGGTAGTCGGACAGCGGCCCGGAGATGGCCGAGGCGCCGTTCCATTCCTTGCAGGCAACAGCGCAGGCGTGGCAGCCCACGCAGGTGTCCAGATCGATGACCAGTCCGAGCTTCATGTTGCGCGCCTCACTTCCACCGCAGCACGGCGGGACGCGACGCGTCGTCGCCGGGCAGCCGCCGCAGGGCGGGGAACTCCGGCCACACCCCGGTCTCTCCAGGGGCGGCCTTGGTGATCCTCACGCGCAGGTCGAACCACGCCGCCTGACCGGTCACCGGGTCGGAGTTGGTCAGGTTGCGCTCGCCAGCGCGCTTGGGCAGATGCTCGGAGATGAGGTGGTTGAGCAGGAAGCCGTGCGTGGCCTCGCTCGCGTCCGCCGACAGACCCCACGCGCCGCCCTGCTTGCCGATCGCATTCCACGTCCAGACGGTATTTTCCTCCACGCCTTCCATGGTGCGCATCTGGCAGCGGATGCGGCCGTTCGCGGACTCGACCCACACCCAGTCGAAGTCGGCGAGGCCCAGCCGCGCCGCGGCG
>Ga0209254_10000015_pt1 | contig 92645 bp, 89 predicted proteins | sample FrelakmetDIP11DI_FD_187148 | JGI IMG/M metagenome (GOLD analysis project Ga0209254, IMG submission 187148) | Freshwater lake sediment microbial communities from the University of Notre Dame, USA, for methane emissions studies - DIP11 DI (SPAdes)... | ecosystem: Environmental > Aquatic >...
GGCTCGCCGATCCCGCCGGCACCCGCGACGCGGCCTGCCGCTCGATGCGGGTCCACGTGGAGGCGATGCTGGCCTTCCAGCGCATGGGCGTGCCGACCTTCGACTACGGCAACAACATCCGCCAGGTGGCGAAGGACGCCGGTTGCGCCAACGCCTTCGATTTCCCGGGCTTCGTCCCGGCCTATGTGCGGCCGCTGTTCTGCCGCGGGATCGGGCCGTTCCGCTGGGTCGCCCTGTCGGGAGACCCGCAGGACATCGCGCGCACCGATGCCAAGGTGAAGGAACTGATCCCGGACGATCCGCACCTGCACCGCTGGCTCGACATGGCCGCGCAGCGCATCGCGTTCCAGGGGCTGCCGGCGCGGATCTGCTGGGTCGGGTTGGGCCAGCGTCACCGCCTCGGGCTGGCCTTCAACGAGATGGTGCGCAAGGGCGAGCTCAAGGCGCCGGTCGTGATCGGCCGCGATCATCTCGATTCCGGCTCGGTGGCCTCGCCCAATCGCGAGACCGAGGCCATGGCCGACGGTTCCGACGCGGTCAGCGACTGGCCGCTGCTCAACGCCATGCTCAACGTGGCCGGCGGCGCGACCTGGGTCTCGCTGCACCACGGCGGCGGCGTCGGCATGGGCTACAGCCAGCACAGCGGCGTGGTGATCGTGTGCGACGGCAGCGAGGCCGCCGACCGGCGCCTGGCGCGGGTGCTGTGGAACGACCCGGGCACCGGCGTCATGCGCCACGCCGACGCCGGCTACGAACTGGCGCGGGCCTGCGCACGGGAGCAGGGCCTTGTGCTGCCGATGGCCTGACCTGGCGATGGCGCGGCGCGCGGGGCCGGGCAAGGCGCGGATGACAGCGCGCGGCGCACGCCTGCTCGCGGTTGCGCTGTGCGCGCTGGGGTCGACCTTGGCGGCGCAGGTGCCTGCGGAAGTGCCGCTCGTGGCCTGCCTGGAGTCGATTGCGGCGACCTTGCCGGCGCCTGCGGCGGCCGCACTCGGACGAATCGACGGGTCGCAGCGCCAGCTCCTGGCTGTAGTGGCGTACCTGCGCGTGGGCAATGGCCTCGCCGCGCGCTGGAGCTGGGATGAGCAACAGATCGCCGAATTCCGGAGCTCGAGCGAGTGGCAGACCCTGCAAGCGGCGCTGCAGCAGCTGCGCTCCACGTTCGAGCGGCTCAATCCGGGCTTCACCCTGCACGTGAACGACGAGGTCCGCAGCCTGGACCGGCAGATCGAGCGATGGAACGACAATGCGAGCGTGGCGGCTGCCGCGACGGCGCTGTGGCGCGATGCGGTCGCGTACCTGTCGGACTCTGGAACGCAGGACATGGATGCAGCCACGGTCGCGCGGTGTTCCACCTGGCTGCAGGCCCGGAAGCCCGAGCCGACGCCCACGCTGGCGGCGCCGGGCCTGTCGCTGCACGGCCAGGCGCGTGCCTTCGACTTCGAAGTCCGCAAGGGCGACCGAGTCGTCGCGGGAACCGACTCGGATCGTATCGCCGAAGATTGGGACAGCGCCGGCTGGACGCAGCAGCTTGCCATCGCGGTCGCGAAATCGGACACGCCCTTCCGGGGACCTTTGGCGTCGCCGCGCGAGCCGTGGCACTACGCCTTCGAACCCTGACCGCGGCGCGGTCGCGGCCGCGCCGGCCGGGGCACGATCCCGCGGAATCGGCGCGCTACTCGCGCTCGCGGCCGATGCGCACGCCCTTGACGGTATTGTCGAGCACGACGAGCTCGAAGTCGGGCTGGCCGCCGCGCTTCTTGACCAGCACGTCCTCGCCGTCGTCGATCTCGGTCCGGTAGCGATCCCCGACCTCGGCCTTGAGCGCGTCGCGGATCGCGCGGGCGACCGCATTCTCGCTGGTGTTGTCCTTGATCGCGACCACGACATCGGTGGGCGCGCCGCCCTTGGGCGTGATGCGCAGGGTGACGACCCCGGCGGAATCGGCGCCGCCGCTGCATTCCAGCCGCCACTTGTTCGAATCCGTCGCAACGGCGGCGCCCGACGCCAGCAGCAGCGTCGCGAGGGCGAGGAGCGAACGACGGGGTGGGGCGCGCATGGCAGGTATCCGCGGGCTGTGGCAACCGCGGATTATGCCGGCGGGTCGCGGATGACGATAGCGGGCGTGGCAGGCATCATGGGTGCCGCCACCCGAGGACGTCGACCGCATGTACCGCCGCGTATGCATCGCGATCCCGCTGGCGCTGCTGGCCGCCTGCGCCAGCAAGCCGCGGCCGGAGGCGCCGCCCGAGCCGGTGCCTGTGGCGCCCGCCCCGGTCGAGGCCGGAAGCTACGAGGCCTCGCCCGCGTACCCCGCCGCGACGGTGGAGGAACTGCGCGCCGCACCGCCGCCCGCGGCGCCGACGGTCGAGACTGGCAAGAGCCCGGATGCGGATGCGCAACGACTGCAGGCGCAGGGCTATGTACGGATCGGTACCGGGCTGCTGCCCGGCACGCCAGCCGAGTCGCTCGAAATGGCGCGCGCGCAGGCCTTTCGCAGCGGGGCCGACCAGGCATGGCTGTATCCGGCGCCGCCGCCGGCGGAACCTGCGACCGCGACCTCGATGGGCACCGTGGTGGCGCACTACGTGCGTTTCCGCCTGCCGTTCGGCGCACGCTTCCGCGACCTCGACGGGGCCGAACGCGCGCGGCTCGGGATCACGGGCGGGGTGATGCTGGGCGCGATCATCGGCGACTCCCCGGCATCGCAGGCCAACCTGCTGGAGGGCGACATCGTGCTGCGGCTCAACGGCAAGCCGGTGGTCGATGCCGTGGACTTCCGCGCGCGCCTGCGCGAGCACGCCGGCCGCGCGGTGACGCTCACGATCGTTCGCGGCGGCGGCACGCTGGCCCGCTCGGTCCGCCTCGGCGCGGCGCCCACGCAGCCAGCGCCCGCACCGCGCTGATCCGCGCCGCATGCCGGTCCCGCGCCTGGTGGTCCGCCGCTCGCCAATCCATGGTCGCGGCGTGCATGCGAATCGCGAGCTCGCGGCGGGCGAACGCCTGATCGAGTACCGCGGCCGGCGCGTCGCGCGCGCGACCGCGTCGCGCGATGATGCGACCCGCACCCGGTCCGGGCACACCTTCACCTTCGCGCTCAACGACGACTGGTTGATCGACGGCAGCATCGGCGGAAATTCCTCGCGCTGGATCAACCACGGCTGCGCGCCCAACTGCGAGGCGGTGATCCACGTCGACATCGATGGCGAGGCGAAGCGCGACCGGGTCTGGATCCATGCCCTGAGGCGGATCCGGCGCGGCGAGGAGCTGACCTTCGACTACGACATCGTGCTGGCGGCGCCGCACGATGCGCGGATGCGGCGCTTGTGGTCCTGCCACTGCGGCGCGCCGCAATGTCGCCGGACGATGCTGGCTGTATAGCCCGCTGCAAAGGCGGCCTCAGCCGCGATCGAGGCCTATCGCGCGCAGAGCGCGCTCCTACGAAGCCGGCTCTGTAGGCGCGCTCTGCGCGCGATAGGCTTCGGTCGCGGCTGACGCCGCTCCTGCATGGCCGTGTCGATCGTGGGCTGCGACCGGTTACTTCGCCGCCGGCGCGGCGGTCAGGCCGCGGCGCTCCAGCAGCGGCTGCACGCTGGGATCGCGTCCGCGGAAGTTGCGGTACAGCTGCATCGCGTCGACGCTGCCGCCGCGCGACAGCAGTTCCTTGCGGAAGTGGTCGCCGTTCTTGCGGGTCAGGCCGCCATTCTCCTCGAACCACTGCACGCTGTCGGCGTCGAGCACCTCGCTCCACAGGTAGGCGTAGTAGCCCGCGCCGTAGCCGCCGACGATGTGGCTGAAGTAGGTGCTGCGGTAGCGCGGCGGCACCGGCGGGTAGGACACGCCTGCCGTGTACAGGGCCTTGGCTTCGAAGGCCAGCAGGGTCTCGGCCGTTGGCGCCTGGTCGGCCGTGATCTGGTGGTAGGACTGGTCGAGCATTGCCGCGCCCAGGTACTCCACGGTGGCGAAGCCCTGGTTGAACTTCTGCGCCGCGACGACCTTGTCGAGCAGCGCCTGCGGGATCAACTCGCCGGTCTTGTGGTGGCGCGCGTAGTTCTTCAACACCGACGGCCACGTCGTCCACATCTCGTGCACCTGCGAGGGGTACTCGACGAAGTCCAGCGGCACGCTGGTGCCCGCCAGGCGCGGGTACTGCACGTTGGAGAAGAGACCGTGCACGGCATGGCCGAACTCGTGGAACATGGTGTTGGCTTCATCGAAGGTCAGCAGCGTGGGCTCGCCCTTGGGCGGCTTGGGCACGTTGAGGTGGTTGGCGACCACCGGCTTGGTGCCGAACAGCCCGCTCTGCGAAACGTACTCGTTCATCCAGGCGCCGCCGCGCTTGTTGTCGCGGGCATAGTAGTCGGCGATGAAGAGGCCGAGCGGCGTGCCGCTGTCGAAAACCTCGAACACGCGCACGTCGTCGCGGTACAGCGGCAGGTCGTGGCGCTCCTTGAAGGTCAGGCCGTAGAGCTTCTCGGCCATGTAGAACACGCCCTTCTCGAGCACGTTGTCCATCTCGAAGTAGGGCTTGAGCTCGGCGTCGTCGTAGGCGTACTTCGCCTTGCGCACCTTGTCGGCATAGTGGGCCCAGTCCCACGCGGCGATCTGGAAGCCGCCGTCGCCGGCATCGACGATGGCCTGCATCGCGGCCGCTTCGGCCCTGGCGTTGGCGACCGCGGCGGGTGCCATGTCCGACATCATCTTGTTGACCGCGGCCGGGGTTCCGGCAGTCTGGTCCTCGAGCACGTAGGTCGCATAGTTGGCGTAACCCAGCAGCGCGGCACGCTCGGCCCTCAGCTTGATCACCCGCGCCAGCGTGGCGCGATTGTCGAACTCGCCGCCGCTGCTGGCGCGGTTGACCGAGGCCTTCTGCAGGCGCTCGCGCAGCGCGCGATCCTGCAGCGAAACCAGTGCCGGCTGGCCGCTGGTGTTCTGCAGTGCCAGCACGTACTTGCCCTTGAGTTCGCGCGACTTGGCGGCTTCGGCCGCCGCGGCGATCGCGCCGTCGGACAGGCCCGCAAGTGCGGCGCGGGACTCGACCACCACGGCCGAGGCGTTGTTCTCCTTGAGCAGGTTCTGGCTGAAGGTGGTCTGCAGCGAGGCGATTTCGCCATTGATCTCGCGCAAGCGGGTCTTCTGCTGCTCGTCGAGCTTGGCGCCGGCGCGCACGAAGTCGAGCATGTAGCGGTCGAGCAGGCGCAGTTGCTGCGCGTCGAGCCCGAGCTGGTCGCGTTTGGCGTGCAACGCGCTCACGCGCGCGAACACCTTGGGATCGAGCGCGATGGCATCGGCATGGGCGGCCAGTTTCGGCGCGACCACGGTCTGGACCTCTTCCATCGCCGGATTGGTGTTGGTGCCTGACAGGGCGAAGAACACGTTGGCGACCCGGATCAGGGTCTGCCCGCTGCGCTCGGCGGCGACGATGGTGTTCTCGAAGGTCGGCGCCGCCGGATCGTTGGCGATGGCCTCGAACTCGGCGCGCTGTTCCGCCATGCCGCGCTCGAAGGCCGGCAGGTAGTGGGCGTCGGTAATGCGATCGAAGGGCGGGAACTGGTAGGGCAGGGTGCTGGGCTGGAAGAAGGGGTTGGTCACGGCCGGCGCGGCCTTGTCGGCCTCGACAGCGAGGGCGGGCAGAACAAGGCCTGCGGCCAGGGCGAGTGCCCAGGCGGGACGGAAGTTCATCGGGGGGTCTCCAGCGGTCGAGACGAGCCCGGAAGGGTAGTGCAATTGCCCGCCCGACGCCCCCTGTCGAAGGTTGGGTAGGCCAGGCAGCCCAAAGAAGTCGCAGGCCTTGCGGCGCGCTGCCGCAACCGTGGTCGACTCAGTCCACCAGTTCCAGCGCCATCGCGGGCTGGCGCAAGCGCGCGCCGAGGTAGCAATGGGATCCGCAGCCGGTGTACCCGGCGCCCGTGAACGCCTTGCGGTACCAGCGGCGCGTGCGACCGAGGTAGCCCTCGCGATCCCCGACGAAATCGTCGCCCTTGCACATGACCTCGAGGTAGGCGACGCCGTCGCACAACTCGCGGAATCCAGACAGGCCGCGCAGCAACTCGGCAGTCGGCACGTAGTGCATCACGTCGGCGCAGACCAGCAGATCGACCGGCTGCTCGAAGCGCTGCTGGCCGAGTTCGCCGAAGCGGCATGCGCGCACATTGCGCGTGCGGCCGTAGCGCTGCACCGCGTATTCGCTCGGATCGAGTCCCAGGTACTCGACCTTCGGCCGCAACAGGCGCAGGACCGGGAACCAGGCCGCCTCGCCGCAACCCACGTCGAGCACGCTGCGGACCGGATGCTCGAGGTAGAACTCGGCGACCGCCAGCACCATGCGCACCTTGCGCACCAGGGTGTCGTCGGACTTCACCCGGTGGCGTGGATGGCGGTACCAGCGGTCGAAATAGGCCTGGTCGTAGGTCTTGTCCATGGCCAAATGGTGGTGGTCCGGAGCCGGCGCTGGATCGAGGCGAGAGTCGATTCGGCCGGCGTGCCCTGGGCCGCGCTCAGTCGCGCGCGACCGGACGCACTGGCACCGGGACGTTGCACAGTTCGATCCGGCCGATGGGTTCCAGGAACCACGATTCCCTGCGGGTACGCCGCGCATCGACCAGCGCGCGGAAGGTGTCGGTGTCGGTGCGCAGGACCTCGATCGCGCTGCGTTGCGATTCCGGCAGGTCCGCTGCGATGCGGATGGAGCGGATCGGCACATGCTGGGCCGGGTCCTCGTGGAATCCCAGCGGGCCGCCGCCGCGCGGCAAGGTCGACAGTTGTTCCATGCCTTGCAGCACACGGCCGACCAGGGTGACGTTGCGGTCGAGATGGCGCGGCGAGTGGCCGATCACGACGTAGAGCTCGGCACCGCTGCCCGACTCCGCGGTATCGCCGCGGCCGGCGCCGACCATGGCATAGCAATGCGCCAGCCAGGCACGATCGTGCGCGGGGTCGCGCGCGACCGGGAATCCCTGGCTGTAGCCGGCCTGTGGCGCGTAGACGTCGCCATCGGGCAACTGCGCGAAGGGCAAGCCGGCGGCCTTGCGGTCGAACTCGCCGGGCAACGACGCCGCGGCCTTGCCGAAGCTGCGTTGCTTGTCGGCTTCCCCGGCGTTCGGGTCGCCCCACTGCACCACGTAGTTGTCCTGCGAGCGCAGGATCGCCAGGCCATCGAAGTACTTTTCCCTGGCCAGGGTCTCGATGTTGGCGACGTGGCGGGGCGCGAAGTCAGGCGCCAGTTCGATCACCACGCGGCCGCTGGCCAGTTCCAGGTACAGCGTATGGCGCGGGTCGGGAAGGCGCCAGTCGGCATCTGTGCTGGCGGCGAGTACGTCGGCCATGGTCGGAGGGGCAGCGGCCGCGGGCTTGGCGTCGTCGGCGACGGCGGCCGCGATCGGCAACAGCGCGGCCAGCACCAGCCAGGGTGGGCGACGCTGGGTGCGGACATGCGCGCGCGGCAGGGGGCTGGTCATCGGATGGCTCCGCGGAAATCCAGCATGCTGCGACAGGCTCATGATGCAGGCGGCGGATCGAGGAAATCCACGGCCAGGTTCAGCATGGCGCGCAGCGCCACCGGCAAGGCGCGCTCGTCGACGCGGAACAGGGGCGAGTGATTGGTCGGCGCGCTGTTGGGGTCGATCGCGGGGTCGGTCACGCCGACGAAGATGTACAGGCCCGGGACCTCGTTGGCGAAGAAACTGAAATCCTCGGCGCCGGTGATGAGCGGCGTGCGCACCAGCTTGCCCTCGCCGGCGACGCGGCGCAGCGTCGGCAGCATGCGCGCGGTCAGCGCCGGATCGTTGGCGGTGACCGGGTAGCCCTCGTCGATGCGCACGTTTGCGGTAGCACCCTGGCTCTGTGCGGTGGTCTCCGCGGTGAGCTTGATCCGTTCGAAGATGCGGGTGCGGTTGGTGGCGCTGAAGTTGCGGATGGTGCCGATCAGTTCGACCTCGTCCGGGATGATGTTTTCGCGGATGCCGCCCTTGATCGCGCCGTAGGAGATCACCGCCGGCGCCTCGGTGATGTCGATCTGGCGGCTGACGATGGTGTTCATGCCGTTGATGATCTGCGCCGCGGCGGTGATCGGGTCGACGCCCTGCCACGGGCGCGAGCCGTGGACCTGGCGGCCCTTGACCACGATGGTGAAGCTGTCGACGGCCGCCATCATCGGGCCCTCGCGATAGCCGATCACGCCGGCGGGCAGGTTGCTGCCGACGTGCAGGCCCATCACCGCATCGGGCCGGGGATCGGCGAATACGCCCTCGGCCAGCATCAGCTTGGCGCCGCCTTGCTCGCCCTCGGGTGCGCCTTCCTCGGCCGGCTGGAAGATGAAGACCACGGTACCGGGCAGGTCCTTGCGCAGCGCGGCCAGTACGCTGGCGGTGGCAAGCAGGTTGGCGACGTGGGTGTCGTGTCCGCAGGCGTGCATCACGCCGATGGTCTGGCCGCGGTACTGGGCCGTGACCTTCGAGTGGAAGGGCAGGTCGGTGGTCTGTTCGACTACCGGCAATGCGTCCATGTCGGCGCGAAGGGCCAGCACCGGGCCGGGCTTGCCGCCCTTGAGGATGCCGACCACGCCGGTGTGGGCGATCCCGGTACGCACCGAATCCAGGCCCAGTGCACGCAGGTGCTCGGCGACCAGCGCCGCGGTGCGGGTCTCGCGATTGCCGAGTTCCGGGTGCTGGTGGATATCGCGGCGCCAGGCGATGAGTTGCGCCTCCTCTGCGGCGGCGAGGCGTTCGAGCTCGGCGCGGTCGACGGCGGCCTGCGCGCCAGGGGCGGAAAGGGCCATCAGGCCGGCAATAGCCAGCGAAATTCGCAACATGGAGCGATCCTCCGGAATGAGGAGCGCAGTGTCACCGAGCATGGATGCCCCGGCAAGGCCTGCCCTGGCCCATCGAGAACGCGCGTCGCCGGCCGGGACGTTGGGGGATTGGGAACTCCCGGCCGGCGCGCGCGGGTACCCCTGTATCCCCCATATCGGAGGAAGCCCGGGGATCCCGCCATCGCAGCCACGATCGAGGCTGCGAATGCTCGTTCCCGCGAGCGTGGGGGTCCGTGCCCGCCACCATCCGGGTGTCGGCTCAGACATTCAGTGGAACTCGCCGCCACCCGGATGCTGGCGGTCCCGGACTCGCTCCGTTCCAGCGCGAAGGGCATGAGCCTGGCCCCGTGGGAGCGGCTTCAGCCGCGACTGGGCGGCGCTACGTGGCGCTGCCTTGTCGCGGCTGAAGTCGCTCCAACAGGGGGCGGTCAGCGGTCAGCCGCGGGCGTGGCGGCGGATGAAGGCGCGGACTTCCGGGTACACGCCATCGCGCCAGCGGCGGCCGCTGAAGATGCCGTAGTGGCCGGCGCCGTCGACCGTGAGGTGGCGCTTGCGCGCCTTCGGCACCCCGGTGCAGAGCGCATGCGCGGCCTCGGTCTGGCCCAGGCCCGAGATGTCGTCGAGTTCACCCTCGATGGTGAACAGGGCGGTGCGCCGGATCGCAGCCGGCTGCACGCGGTGGCCGCCCACTTTCCAGGTGCCCAGCGGCAGGCGGTGCTCCTGGAACACCACGCGCACGGTGTCGAGGTAGTACTCGGCCGGCATGTCCATCACCGCGTTGTACTCGTCGTAGAACTTGCGGTGCGACTGCGCGTCCTCCTGGTCGCCGCGCAGCAGGTCCTGGTAGAAGTCCCAGTGCGACTGGAAGTGGCGGCTGGGGTTCATGGCCAGGAATCCGGTGTGCTGCAGGAAACCCGGGTAGACCTTGCGGCCGTGGCCCGGATAGTTGGCCGGCACCTGCTGGATCACGTGCTGCTCGAACCAGTTGATCGGCTTGGTGGTGGCGAGGTCGTTGACCTGGGTCGGGCTCAGGCGGGTGTCGATCGGGCCGCCCATCATGGTCATGGTGCGTGGCACGGTCTCGCCGGCCGAGGCCATCAGCGAAATCGCCGCCAGCACCGGCACGGTCGGCTGGCACACCGAGATCACGTGCAATTCCTTCGCGCCGATGTGGCGGATGAATTCCTGCACGTAGCGCACGTAGTCGTCGAGGTGGAAGGGGCCGGCGTCGGCCGCGACCATGCGCGCGTCGACCCAGTCGGTGATGTAGACCTTGTGGTCGCGCAGCAGGGTGCGCACGGTGTCGCGCAGCAAGGTGGCGTGGTGGCCAGACAGCGGCGCCACGACCAGCACGACCGGATCGTCCTTGAGGTCGCCGATGACCTTGCCGTCGTCGCTGTAGCGCTTGAAGCGCACGAGGTTGCAGAACGGCCGCGCCAGCGCCGTGATCTCCACCACCGGCACGTTGTGTCCGTGGGCCTGGATCGAGCCGATGCCGAAGACCGGCTTCTCGTAGTCCTTGCCGATGCGGTGGACCAGTTCCCAGCCGGCTGCGACGCGCTGCGCGCCGGGCATGAGGCCGAAGGCGCTGCCCGGGGCGGTGAGCATGCGGGCGTTGGCTTCGGACCAGTGGATCAGGGGGCTCAGGAAGGCGCGCTGGATTTCATGCAGGCGATAAAGCATCAGGGGGTCTGGCCGGGCGTGCGATGGCCAATGATGCGCTGCAACAAGGGGCAAAACCAGCCCTGGGGTCACGAATCATGCGTAAGCGGTAGCAGCCCACTGCAGGAAGGGGTTCAGGGCCATGGCCCCGGACACGCGCGCGATCTCCTGGCCGTCGCGGAACGCGACCAGGGTGGGGATGCTGCGGATGCCGAAGCGGGCGCCCAGCTGCGGCTCGGCTTCGGTGTCGACCTTGGCCAGCCGCACGTGCGGCTCGAGTCGATGGGCAGCCTCGATGTAGGTCGGGGCAAAGGCACGGCACGGTGGGCACCAGGGCGCCCAGAAATCGACGATGACGGGCAGGTCGGTACGGCCCACCACGCTGTCGAAGGTGGCGCTGGTCAGTGCGGCCGGATGGCCGTCGAACAGGGCCGCCTTGCAATGCCCGCAGGCAGGGGCTTGCTCGAGCCGCTCGGTGGGAACGCGATTGACGCGGCCGCAGTGCGGGCAACCGATCTCGAGGTAGGGGGCGCTGTTGTCCATCCCGCCATGTTCGGGGCGCCTGGGCGCGTTTCAAGCCGCGCCGGCAGGCTTGGCCGGGCGCGTACAATCCCGGGCCACCCGCGGCGGCAAGCCGCCCGCATCGCCGAGGAACGACCCATGACCACCGTCTACGACTTCCAGGCTGCAGACCTCGACGGCAAGCCGCACTCGCTGGCCGAGTACAAGGGCAAAGCCCTGCTGATCGTCAATGTCGCGAGCAAGTGCGGCTTCACCCCGCAATACACCGGGCTCGAGGCCCTGTATCGCAAGCACAAGGACCAGGGCTTCGCGGTGCTGGGCTTTCCCTGCGACCAGTTCGGGCACCAGGAGCCGGGCAACGCGGAGGAGATCAGGAACTTCTGTGCGCTCAACTACGACGTGAGCTTCCCGATGTTCGCCAAGGTCGAGGTCAACGGCGACGCCGCGCATCCGCTCTACCGCCACCTCAAGCAGGAGGCCAAGGGCCTGCTGGGTTCCGAGGGCATCAAGTGGAACTTCACCAAGTTCCTGGTCGACAAGCAGGGCAAGGTGGTGCGTCGCTACGCGCCCACGGACAAGCCGGAATCGCTGGAAAAAGACGTCGCGGCGCTGCTCTGAGGGTGGCGCATCCATGAGCACCAGCGTCCACGAATTCGTCGACGACCCGCGCAACGCCTCGATCAGGATCTGGGTCAACGGCACGCTCAAGCCGCGCGCCGAGGCCATGGTCTCGGTGTTCGATTCCGGCTTCGTGCTGGGCGATGGCGTGTGGGAGGGCCTGCGCGTGAGCGGCGGTCACCCGGCCTTCCTCGACGCGCACCTCGATCGCCTGTTCGAGGGCGCCAAGGCGCTGATGATCGACATCGGCCTGGATCGCGGCGGAATCACGCGCGCGATCTACGCCACGCTGGCCGCCAACGACATGTCCGAGGGCGTGCACCTGCGCCTGATGGTGACGCGCGGGATCAAGCGCACGCCGTACCAGGACCCGCGCGCCAACATCGGCAAGGCCACCGTGGTGATCGTGCCCGAGCACAAGACGCCGCTGGCGCAGACCCTGGAGCAGGGCCTGCGCCTGTACACGGTGCACGTGCGCCGCGGCGCGCCGGACGTGCAGGACCCCAAGCTCAACAGCCACAGCAAGATCAACTGCATCACCGCGTGCATCCAGGCAACCCAGGCCGGCGCCGACGAGGCCCTGATGCTCGACCCGCAGGGCTTCGTCGCGACCTGCAACTCGACCCATTTCTTCATCGTGCGACGCGGACAGGTCTGGACCTCCAACGGCCAGTACTGCCTGGCCGGCATCACCCGCGCCAACGTGCTGGCGATCTGCCGCGAGCACGGCATCGCGGCGCACGAGCGCGCCTTCAGCCTGACCGAGGTCTATGGCGCCGACGAGGCCTTCGTCACCGGCACCTTCGCCGGCGTGGTGCCGGTGCGCGAGGTCGACGGGCGCGTGCTCGGCGATGGCCGCCGTGGCCCGGTGGTGGAGCGCCTGCAGGGCCTGTACCGCGCGCTGGTGGCGCGCGACGTGGCCGGACGCAAGCCGCCGGCATGACGCTGCGCATCGCGATGTGGTCGGGGCCGCGCAACATCTCGACCGCGATGATGCGGGCCTGGGAAAACCGCGGCGATTGCCACGTCAGCGACGAGCCCCTGTACGCGCATTACCTCGCCGCCACTGGCCTCGACCATCCGGCGCGCGAGGAGGTCATCGCCGCGGGCGACACCGACTGGCAGCGGGTGGCCGCGGCACTGGGTGGCGAAGCGCCGGACGGCCAGCCGCTGTGGTACCAGAAGCACATGAGCCATCATCTGTTGCCGGGCATGGGCCACGAGTGGATCCACCGGCTGCGCAACGTGTTCCTGATCCGCGATCCGGCCGAAGTGGTGGCGTCCTACGTCAAGGCGCGCGCCACGGTGACGCCGCTGGATATCGGCGTGCCGCAGGAAGAGCGCCTGTTCGACGAACTGTGCGATCGCGACGGCGTCGCGCCGCCGGTGATCGACGCCGGCGAATTCCTCAGGGCGCCGGAGGTGCAATTGCGCGCCCTGTGCGCATTGCTCGGCATCGGATTCAGCGCGCGCATGCTGGCCTGGCCCCCGGGACCGCGCGCCAGCGACGGGGTGTGGGCGCCGCACTGGTATGCGGCGGTCTGGCGTTCGACCGGTTTCGAGCCCTGGCAAGCGCGTGCGCCCGGACTGCAGGGCGACGCGGCACGGGTCGCCGACGACTGCCGCGCCGGCTACGAACGGCTGTACGCGCATCGCCTGCGTGTGTGAGAGCATGCGCACGGCATGCCGCGGCAGCGGTCGCGTGCGCAGGCGGAAGGACCAGTGCGCGTCACCTTTGAACTCGAGCCCTCCGATATCGAGCGCTTCCACGAGGCGCTGGAACGTGCCGCGCGCATCGTGCGCGACACCGAGGAACTCGACATCGTGGCGGCGACCAAGCACGCGCTCGACAACCTGCCGATCGGCGGCGCGCCGGGCTACGTGCGCAAGCGCATGACCGGGGTGCATCGGCTGGTGCTGATGCTCGAGGACGAGGCCTGGGCGCTGCCGCAGCCCGAGCGCGACGACGTGCTGCGTGCATTGGTGTACTTCAGCGATCCCGAGGACCTGGTGCCCGACGACATCTCGGTCATCGGCTTGCTCGACGACGCGATCATGCTCGAGCTGCTGCTGCGCCGGCAGCGCCACGTGATCGGCGCCTGGGCCGATTTCTGCGCTTTCCGCTCCGCCCTCGACGACGCTCCTGACGATTCGGATGGGCGCATCGCCCATGCGCGCCTGCTCGGCCGCAAGCGCGACACCCTGCGGCTGCGCATGCGCCGCCGTGCGCAGAAGGCTGAAGGCGCGGATGTCGCGAGCTGAAACCGACCCAGCCGCGCCGGCCCACCGCCGCATCCTGCGCGTCCACGGTGCGGGCGTGGCGCCGGTGGCACGGCGCGAATTGGCCGCATGGGCCTTCTACGACTTCGCCAACTCGGGCTACACCACCGTGGTGATCACCGCGGTCTTCAACGCGTACTTCGTCGCGGTGGTGGCCGGCAAGGCCCCGTGGGCAACCCTGGCCTGGACCCTGGCGCTGGCGGTGTCCTACGGCGCCAACGTGCTGAGCGCGCCCCTGATCGGCGCCTGGGCCGACCTGCGCGCGCGCAAGCGCGAACTGCTGTGGGCGAGCAGCGCGCTGTGCGTGGTCGCGACCGCCGCGCTCGCCGGCTGCGGCCCGGGCATGGTGGTGCCGGCGCTGCTCCTGGTCGTGGTCTCGAACTACGCCTTCGGCATGGGCGAGAACCTGATCGCGGCCTTCCTGCCGGAGCTCGCCGACGACGAGGCCCTGGGCCGCGTCTCGGGCTGGGGCTGGGCGCTCGGATACCTGGGCGGGCTGCTGGTGCTGGCGATCTGCCTGGCCTGGATCCAGGGCGCGGGCGCGCGCGGCGTCGAGACCAGCAGCGCCGTGGCGCAGACCATGCTGATCACGGCGGCGGCCTTCGCGCTGACCGCGTGGCCGGCGCTTGCGGTCCTGCGCGAACGCGCGCAGCCCAGCGCGGTCGCGCGCGGCGAAATCGCGCGCGTGGCGCTGGCACGCGTGCGCGGCGAACTGGCCGGCAGCAGCGGGCTGGTGGAATTGCGCCGCTTCCTCGCCTGCATCGTGTGCTACCAGGCCGGCGTGCAGACCGTGATCGCGCTGGCCGCGATCTACACCCAGGAGGCGCTGGGATTCACCACCCAGGACAGCATCAAGCTGATCCTGGTGGTGAACGTGACCGCGGCCGCCGGCGCCTTCGCCTTCGGATTCGTGCAGGACCGCCTCGGCCATCGGCCCACGCTGGCGTTGGTGCTGGTCGGCTGGCTGTGCGCGGTGGCGCTGTTGTGGGCGGCGACCGATCGTTCGACGGTGTGGCTGGCGGCGAACGTGGCCGGCCTGTGCCTGGGCGCGTCGCAATCGGCCGGCCGCGCACTGGTCGGATACCTGTGCCCGCGCGGTCGCGAGGCCGAGGTGTTCGGCCTGTGGGGCCTGGCGGTGAAGCTGGCCTCGATCCTGGGACCGCTGAGCTACGGCCTGGTGAGCTGGATCAGCGGCGGCGACCATCGGATGGCAGTGCTGGTGACGGCGGTGTTCTTCGTCGGCGGATTGCTGCTGCTGCTGCGGGTCGACGTGGCGAGTGGACGCCGGCGCGCGCTCGCGAGCGGCGACGGTACCGCCCGATAGTTGATGCCCCTCTGTGGGAGCGGCTTCAGCCGCGATCCGAGGATTTTCGGATCGCGGCTGTAGCCGCTCCCACAGGGTGAGGCCCCGGTATCGACGCTTGCGACACCGACCCGCGGCGCGCACGATGGAATCCGCCCCGGTTTTGCAGGCCTGCCCCATGAAGCCCTGGATCGCAATCCTCGTGCTGGTCGCGCTTTGCGCAATGCCCGCGCACGCCGCTGGCATCGAAGGCCAGGCTGCCCCGGCGTTCAGCCTGGCCGATGCCGCCGGCACGCGTCGATCGCTGGACGACGTCGCGCTGGGCCGGCCCGCGGTCGTCGTTTACTGGGCTACCTGGTGCCCCTACTGCAAGGCGCTGCTGCCGCACCTCAAGCGCCTGTCGCAGCAGTACCAGGGGCGCCTGGCCATCGTCGCCATCAACGTCTGGGACGAGCCCGAGGTCGATCCCTACGCGTGGATGCGCGAGCGCGATTACGAATTCATCGTGCTCGGGCGCGGCGACCGCAGCGCCAAGGCCTGGGGCGTCAAGGGCACGCCGGGCCTGTTCGTGGTCGATGGCACCGGCGTGGTGAGTTTCGATCGCAGCGCGCGCCCTTTCGCGCCCACGCCAGGCGACGCCGCGCAGTCCGGTGTGCCCGACCGGCGCACGAGCACCGAGCGTTCGGCCAGTTTGTGGGCAGCGGCGGTCGCGGACGTGGTTGGCGGGCTGTTGCCCCCGTAAGGCCCGTGGCGCTGCGCAGGCGCCAGTAGGCGCCGCTGCTGGCGCCACTGGCCGACTTCACCCAGTCAGCCGGGTCGCCACGATCACCGCCTGGATCGCGGGACACGGGCTGGCGTTGATGTTGGCGCCCACCAGCGTCGTGCTGGTCGGCGGGCTGGCGATCGCGAAGGTCGGTCATGACCCGTACCTCAAGTTCGCCTGGCCGCTGCTGCTGGCGCTGTGGATCGTATCGACGCTCCTCATCGGGGTCGCCGCGACCCAGGCATGACGCTACCGGAGCGGGTCGACCGAACCCCCCAAGGCCCGTCTGGCGCCCGCGAAGCGCGGCTTCCAGTAGCGGTCGTCGAGGCGGTCGACGCGCACCAGGCCGCCGCGACTGGGCGCGTGCACGAATCGACCCTCGCCGATGTAGATGCCGACGTGCGAGACCTGACGGCCGATGCGGAAGAACACCAGGTCGGCGGGTACCAGCGCGGCGGGCTCGACCCGCGGCAACTTCAGCGCGTACATCGCCGTGGTGGCGCGCGGCAGCGCGACGCCGGGCACGTCGCGGTAGGCCCAGCGCACCAGGCCGCTGCAATCGATCCCGCTGTCGGGCTGGTTGCCGCCGTATCGATAGCGCACGCCGACCAGCCCGAGCGCGCGCATGACCACCACATCGGAACGCGCGTGCACCGGGCCGCTGTCGGGCGGCGCCGGCAAATCGGGCAGCGGCGCGGTCGAGATCGGCGTGGACTCGGGCAGGGCTTGCGGTCGGGACCGCGCGGCGTCGGTCGTGGCGCAGCCCGCAAGCGCGGCAGCGACGAGGGCGAGAAGGGCGAGCGCGGTTGGGCAGGAAAGCATGCCGTCGGAAAGGTGGGTGAGCCGGCGCGGCCTGTCAATCGGTGCCTGCCTTGCATGCCTTCGTCGTCGCGCTTTGGCACACTGCACCCATGATCGCGCTCCTCGACGTCGCCTCGAACCTGGGCCTCAGGCGCCCCGAGCCGGGTCGCGAGCCCGGCGTGCGCTATGCCCCCTGGCAGTTGCGCACGCTCGGGCTGGTCGCACGGCTGGGTGCGCGCGATGCCGGCGCGGTCGCGGTGCCTGCCTACACCGGCGACCTCGACGCGGAAACCGCCGTGTTGAACGCACCACTGCTCAAGCGTTGCGGACTCGACCTGTCCGAAGCGCTGGCGCCGATCCTTGAGGCGGGCCAGGTGCCGCTGGTGCTCGGCGGGGACTGCAGCGTGCTGGCGGGAGCCCTGCTGGCGCTGCGTCGCCGCGGACGCTTTGGCCTGCTGTACCTCGACGGCCACCGCGACCTGCTGACGCCGGAGCGCTCGCAGCACGGCGCCGCCGCCGGCATGGCCCTGGCGCTGGCGTTGGGCCACGGTCCGGAGTCCCTGGTGAGCCTCGGCGGCTACCGGCCGCTGGTCGACGCGCCCGACGTGCTGCTGCTGGGATACCGCGATCTCGATCGCTGGTACGACCCGGCCCTGCTGCAGTTGCAGCAAGAGGCGATGCAGGCGGCCGACGTGACGACGCTGCGGCGCGAGGGAATCGACGCGGCCTTCAGGGCCCGCCTGGACCACTTGCGCGCCAATGGCATCGACGGCCTGTGGATCCATCTCGACGTGGACGTGCTCGATCCGGCCGTGATGCCGGCGGTCGACTGCCCTGAACCGGATGGCCTGCTGGCCGACGAACTGGTGCAGCTGCTGGACTTGGCCTGCGCCAGCGGGATGGTCGCCGGAATGCACGTGACAATCTATGATCCCGAGCGCGACGCGGACCAGCGTTGCGGGCGTACGCTGGTCGATATCCTGGCCCGCGGCCTGGCGCGCCTGTGCGCGCCGGCGCCGGTCGCGGCCACTGCACCGACCGCAAGCACCTAGGGCGAACGCAACATGGCCACGCACACACCAGCGCCCGTCGAGCAGTTCCGCAGCGAGCTGATCGAGCGCCTGCTCGCCTGCGCGCCGCAATCGGTGCTCGATGTCGGCTGTGGCGACGGCACCCTGCTCGTGGCGTTGGCGCCGCGGGTCGCGCGCGTAGCGGGCGTCGAGACCGATGCAATCTGCGCGGAAGCCGCGCGCGCGCGCGGCTTCGAGGTTCAGGTCGCCGACGCCTGCCGGCTTCCCCACGCCAACGGCGCCTTCGACTGGGTCGTCCTGCAGAACACTGCGCATCACCTGGCGGCGCTGGACGCGGCGATGCGCGAATGCTGGCGCGTGGCCCGGGTCGGCGTCCTGGTGCAGGACCCGTGGTACGACGAATCCTTCGTCAGCCAGCGCATCGGGCGGGCGCTGGATCGCTGGTACAAGTCGATCGACCGGCTTGAAGGCATGGTGCACGAGGACTGCCTGGATGCGGTCACGATCTGCGGCACGCTGGCAGCCGAACCCGGCATCGCGATCGAGGTGCGGCACCGGCTCCTGCTGCAGGCCGTGCCCTTTGCCGAACTGGTGCGCGAGGTCGATCGCCGGCTGCGTTCGGGCCACGTGCCTGCGTCGCTGGAAACCGAGGCCCGCGCCATCCTCGAGGACGCCGAGCGCCACGGCGTGAGCGAGCCGGGCATGCTGATGGTGAGCCTGCGGCGCAGCGCCTGAGCCGCGCCGTGGCGCGCGCCGCCGCCGCCCGCTACCCTGCGCGCCCCTTTTTCCGGAAGCTTCCCCCATGCAGATCGCCGACCACACCATCGTCCGCTTCCACTACGAGCTTTCCGACGAGGCCGGCCAGCCGATCGAGTCCTCGCGCGAACGCGAGCCGCTCGTGATCCTTGTCGGCGCGGGAAACGTGATCCCGGGCGTCGAGAAAGCGCTCGAGGGCCGCAGCGCCGGCGAGCGCATGCAGGTCACGGTGCCGCCGGAGGAAGGCTACGGCGAACGGCGCGAGGGCCTGACCCAGCGCGTGCCCAAGAAGTTCTTCAACGAGCCGCGCAAGCTGCGTCCCGGCGATTCGACCATGCTCGGCACCGACCAGGGGCCGCGCGTGGTGACCGTGGTCAAGGTCGGCGAGACCGTGGTCGACGTGGACCTCAACCATCCGATGGCGGGCCGCACGCTGCGCTTCGACATCGAGATCCTCGATGTGCGCGCGGCCAGCGCCGAGGAGATCGCGCACGGGCACGCGCACGAGCCGGGTGGCCACGTACACGACTGAGCGCGCTGGCCGCACGCGACCGTTGCGCGCGGCCGTCGATCCGGGCCATGCTCGGGGACGGAGGATCCCCATGCCCATGAAGTCCCTGCGAGTCGCGGCCCTTGCCGCCATCCTGGCCGCCATCCTGGCCGCATGCAGCAGCGGCCAGCCGATCGAACGAGACGCCCCGGCGACGCCTGTAGCCGCGAGCCCGGCAGAATTCGACCTCATCATCCATGGTGGCACCGTCCACGACGGCAGCGGCGCGCCGGGACGGGTGGCCGATGTCGGCGTGCGGGACGGGCGCGTGGCCCGGGTTGGCGCGCTGGGCGCGGCCAGCGCAAGCAGCCGCATCGATGCCAGCGGATTGGTGGTGGCGCCGGGCTTCATCAACGTGCTGTCGTGGGCGCCGACCGCGCTGCTGGAAGACGGCCGCGGCATGAGCGACATCAAGCAGGGCGTGACCCTGGAGATCTTCGGCGAGGGCTGGTCCGAGGGTCCGCTCAACCAGGCCATGAAGGACGAGGCGCTGCGCCAGCAGGGCGACATCAAGTACGACATCACCTGGACCACCCTGGGCGAGTTCCTCGACCATCTGGTCGCGCGCGGCGTCTCGCCCAACGTCGCCTCGATGGTCGGCGCCACCACCGTGCGCATCCATGAGCTGGGCTTCGTCGACCGCGAGCCCACGGCGGAAGAACTGGAGCGCATGCGCGACCTGGTGCGCGCGGCCATGCGCGAGGGCGCGCTCGGGGTCGGTTCCTCGCTGATCTACGCGCCGGCGTTCTACGCGAAGACCCCGGAGCTGACCGCGCTGGTGGCGGCGGCGGCCGAGTCCGGCGGCGGCTACGTGTCGCACCTGCGCAGCGAGGCCGAGCGCTTCCTGCCGGCGCTGGATGAATTGATCATGATCGCGCACGAGACCGAGGCGCACGCCGAGGTCTACCACCTCAAGGCCGCCGGCGAGCGCAACTGGCCCAAGATGGCCCAGGCGATCGCACGGATCGAAGCCGCGCGCGCCGAGGGCCTCGACGTCAGCGCCAACATGTACACCTACGTCGCCGGCGCCACCGGCCTCGACGCCTCGATGCCGCCGTGGGTGCAGGAAGGCGGCCTCGATGCCTGGGTCGAGCGGCTCAAGGACCCGGCCATGCGCGCGAAGACCATCGCGGCGATGCGCACGCCGGCCGAAGACTGGGAGAACCTCGGGGCCATGGCCGGCTCGCCCGAGCGAATCAAGTTCATCGGCTTCAAGAACGAGGCCCTGAAGCCCCTGACCGGCAAGACCCTGGCCGAGGTGATGGCGCTGCGCGGCAGCGACCGCGAGAACACCATGATCGACCTGGTGATCGAGGACCACTCGCGGGTCGACACCGCGTACTTCCTCATGAGCGAGGACAACGTCAAGCTCGGCATCCGCCAGCCTTGGGTCGCCTTCGGCTCCGATGCCGAGGCTTCGGCGCCGGAGGGCGTGTTCCTCAAGTCCAGCACGCACCCGCGCGCGTATGGCAACTTCGCCCGCCTGCTGGGCAAGTACGTGCGCGAGGAGGGCGTGATGTCGCTGCCGGAGGCGATCAGACGCCTGACCCGCATGCCCGCGCAGCACTGGAAGCTGGCCGAGCGCGGCTGCCTCGACCCGGGTTGCCACGCCGATCTCGTGGTCTTCGACCCCGCCACCATCATCGACCACGCCACCTTCGACCGGCCGCAGCAGTACGCCACTGGCATGCGCCATGTCTGGGTCAACGGCGTGCAGGTCCTGCGCGACGGCGAGCACACCGGCGCCAAGCCGGGCCAGGTTGTGCGCGGACCGGGCTACCGGAAGCCGGATTGAGCCGGTACTGCGCGGTCGCCAACGCCGCGGCGCGGCGCCGCACCGGGAAGGTCGCGTGAGCGCCAGGCCCAGCGAGGTGCTGGTGCTGGGCGGCGGCGTGATCGGGCTGGCCTGCGCGCTGGAGTTGCTGCGCGCCGGGCGCACGGTCACCGTGCTCGAGCAAGGCGGCGCCGGCGGCGCCACCTCGCACGGCAACTGCGGCACGATCACGCCCAGCCACGCCACGCCGCTGGCCATGCCGGGCATGATCGGCGAGGCGCTGGCCCAGGTCCTGCACGCCGACGCGCCGTTCCGGGTCAAGCCGCGTTTCGATCCCGCCCTGTGGGCCTGGATGCTGCAGTTCGCACGCCGTTGCAACTGGCGCGATTTCGACCGCGTCAACCGGATCAAGGCGCCGCTACTGCTGCGCTCGCGCCGCGGCATCGAGGCGCTGGTGCGCGAGGAGGGGCTCGATTGCGAGTTCGAGGCCCTTGGCACGATGTACCTCTACCGCGACCCCGCCGCCTTCGAGCATGCGCAGTGGCTGCCACGCGCGCTGCGCGAGGTCGACGTGCCGATCGAGGTGCTCGACGGCGCGGCGGCTCGGGCCAGGGAGCCCGCGCTCAACGACCGTATCGTCGGCGCCCACTACAACCCGGCCGACGGCCACCTGCGGCCGGACCGCTACGTGGCCGAACTGACGCGCCGCGTGCGCGAGCGCGGCGGCACGATCCTCGAGCAAGAGCCGGTGCTGGCCTTGCAGGCACGCGCCGGCGCCATCGAATCGGTGCAGACCCGGGGCGGGCGCCACACCGCGCGCGACTACGTGCTGGCCCTGGGCGCCTGGTCGCCGAAGCTGGCGCGAACGCTGGATTTGCGCCTGCCGATCCAGCCCGGCAAGGGCTACTCGATCACCTACGAGCGGCCGGCTCGTTGCCCGCGTATCCCGCTGGTCTGCAAGGAACGCAGCGTGTGCGTGACCGCATGGTCGAGCGGCTATCGCCTCGGCAGCACCATGGAGTTCGCCGGCTTCGACGCCAGCCTCAACCGCACGCGCCTGGATGCGCTGGAGCGCGGCGCGGGCGAGTACCTGCACGAACCGTTTGGTCCGCGGCGCCTGGAGGAGTGGTACGGCTGGCGTCCCATGACCTGGGACGACCTGCCGATCATCGGCCGCTCGCCGCGCCATCCGAACCTGGTGCTGGCCACCGGCCATGGCATGCTCGGGGTGACGATGTCGGCGGTGACCGCCGAGCTCGTGACCGACCTGGTCTGCGCGCGCCCGCCAGCGCTGGACCCGGCGCCGCTGGGCCTGCAACGATTCGCATGAACCGCTGTTTCCCCCTGCCGGAGCAGACCCCGTGATGTCCAGCCGCCTGCCGTTGTGCCTGGCCCTGCTCCTGTGCGCGTGGGTCGCGCTGGCGCAACCGTCGAGTTTCGAGTCCGCGATCAAGGTGATTCCGGACCTGCCCCAGGTCCAGGTCAGCTGGGGCCTGCAGATCCCGCTGCGCGACGGCGTGAAACTCAACGCCACGCGCTACCAGAAGGCGGGCAGCACCGAACGCGTGCCCTGCATCTTCACCCTGACGCCCTACATCGCGCAGAACTACCACGACCGCGGCATGTATTTCGGCGCCAACGGCTACGTGTTCCTGAGCGTGGACACGCGCGGGCGCGGCAATTCCGGCGGCGAGTTCACCCCGCTGCTGCAGGAGGCCAAGGACGGTCATGACGTGGTCGAGTGGCTGGCCAGGCAGGACTTCTGCAACGGCAAGGTCACCATGTGGGGCGGCTCGTATGCGGGCTACAACCAGTGGGCAACGGCCAAGGAGTTTCCGCGCGGGCTTGCCACCATCGTGCCGGTGGCCTCGCCTTACGCCGGGGTCGATTTCCCCATGAACCGCAACATTCCCTACAGCTACGACATCCAGTGGCTGACCCTGACGGCGGGCAAGGCGGCGCAGGACAAGATCTTCGGCGACGCCGCGTATTGGGCCTCGGTGTACAAGCGCTGGTACCTGAGCGGGCGTCCCTTCCGCGAGCTGGACCAATTTGCCGGCATGCCCAGCAAGCACTTCCAGAAATGGGTCGACCATCCGGCCATCGATGCGTACTGGGATTCGTACAACCCCACGCCGGCGCAATTCGCCAAGCTCGACCTGCCGATCCTGTCCATCACCGGCCAGTACGACGGCGACCAGCCTGGCGCGCTGGAGTTCTGGGACCAGTTCCAGGCCCATGCCAGCACGGCGGCCAAGCAGAAACACTGGCTCATCATCGGGCCCTGGGACCACGCCGGCACGCGCACGCCGCTGGCGGAATTCGGCGGGGTGAAGTTCGCCGACGCGAGCGTCATGGATCTCAACGTGCTGCACAAGCAGTGGTACGACTGGACGATGAAGGACGGCGCCAAGCCGGAATTCCTCAAGTCGCAGGTCGCCTGGTACCAGGCCGGGCGCGAGGAGTGGCGTTACGCCGACTCGATCGAGGGCCTGACCGCGTCGCGCAGGCCGCTGTACCTGCACTCCATCGACGACCGCGCCAACGACGTGTTCCTCTCCGGCGCGCTGATGCCCGAGCCGGAAAAGACCGGTGGCATCGATTCGTATGTCTACGATCCACGCGACACCTCGCCGGCCCGGCTGGTCGCTGACGTCGACGCCGGCGACCTGCGCGACCAGCGCGCCGCGACCCGCAACGGCGGCAACAGCCTCGTCTACCACACCGCGCCCTTCGAAGCCGACACCGACCTCGCCGGCTTCTTCTCGGTGCGTGCGTTCATCGAGATCGACCAGTCCGACACCGACTTCAACCTGTCGGTTTACGAGGTGCGGCCCGATGGCAGCGCGTTGTACCTTGCCGGCGAGCAGCGCCGCGCGCGCTATCGCGAATCCGCGCGCGTGGCCACGCTGGTCGAGCCTGGGGCGGTGCTCGAGTACCACTTCGACAAGTTCAGCTTCATGGCCCGCACGATTCCCCAAGGCAGCCGCCTGCGCCTGGTGATCGAGCCGATCAACTCGCCCTACAGCCAGCGCAACCACAACACCGGCGGCGTGGTCGCGGACGAATCCCTCGCTGATGCGCGGACCGTGACCGTGAAATTGCACCATGGACCGGCACGTCCGAGCGTGCTGGAGTTGCCGCTCGCAGCGGCGAGCCTGCATTGAACGCGCGGCGCGCGACGCGGCAGCGGGAGGACGGCATGGCGCGAACTGGACGATGGCGGACCGGATTGGGATCGGCGCTCCTGCTCGCCGCCATGGCGGCGGCGGCGCAGGGCCCGCCGGGGGATTGGCGTGACGCGCGACCGTCGGTGGTCCTGGAAATGGAGCCCGGCACCGACAGCGGGTCCTACGACGTGGTGGCGACCATCAGCGACCTGGGCAGCAATCGCGTGCTGGCGCAGCCGCGCCTGCAGGTCCAGGCCGGGAGCACGGGCGTGATCGAGGCCGGCGACGCAGGCGGTATCACCTTGCGCCTGGAGGTCGGTGTCGATGCAACCGCGACGCGCGCGACCTGGAGCTTCGAGTTGCGTGACGGCGGCGAGATCCTGACCGAGCAGCGCGCCACCCTGACGCTGTCGCGGCCGCGCGAAGCGTCGTATTGATCCTGCGCCTGTGGCAGCCGTGGCGGAGCCACCGGTGTACCAGCTCCAGCGCGGCAGCGCGGCGCTGCTGCTGAGCCTGCCGCACGACGGCACTGCGATTCCCGCGGAACTGGCGCAGCGCATGACGCCGGAGGCGTTGCGCGTGCCCGATACCGATTGGCACGTGGCGCGACTCTACGATTTCGCGCGCGAGCTGGGCGCCTCGGTCATCGTGCCGCACTGGTCGCGCTACGTGGTGGACCTCAACCGCGCAGCGGATGGCGCCGCGCTGTATCCGGGACGGCGCGAGACCGGGCTGGTCCCGCTGCAGAGTTTCGGCGATGCGCGGCTCTACGAGGCCGGCAGGGAGCCCGACGCGGCCGAGCTGGCTGCGCGGGTGTCGCGCTACTGGCGTCCCTATCACGAGGCCCTTGCGAGCGAGCTCGCTCGCTTGCGCGAAGCCCACGGCCGCGTGGTCTTGTGGGACGGGCATTCGATCCGTTCGCGCGTGCCCATGTTCTTCGACGGCCAGCTGCCGGACCTCAACCTCGGCACGGCCGGGGGACGCAGCTGCGCGCCCGCGCTGCAGGCACGACTTGCGGCCGTCCTCGCGCTGCAGGATCGCTACACCCATGTCGTCAACGGGCGCTTCCAGGGCGGCTACATCACCCGGCATTACGCCGATCCGGTCCAAGGCATCGACACCGTGCAACTCGAGATCGCGCAGTGCGCCTACATGAACGAGGATTCATTCGCCTGGGACGAATCATTGTCCGCGGAACTACAAGCTCTGCTGCGCCAATTGCTGGCAACCTGCCTGCATCCCCGCGTGTAGGAGCGGCTTTAGCCGCGACCCCCGCCGCGAAAGCCCGTCACCGCAAGCATGACGGTCCACGCCCGCCGCCATCCGCGTGCCGGCTCAGACATTCAGTGGAACTCGCCGTCACGCGGATGGCGACGGTCGCGGACGCGCTTCGATCCATCGCGCGAAGCATCGCGCTCGCCCTGCAGGAGCGGCTTCAGCCGCGACCGGTGCATTGGTCGCGGCTGAAGCCGCTCCTGCAGGGGGGCATTCGATCAGGCCGCGAGGGCGCTGCGCAGGCGGTCGATGACGGCGTTGGTGGCGGTGCGGGTATCGGTGGCGGGGCCGCCGGCGGCGATGTCGGGGGTGCGGACGCCGGCGCCGATGGCGGCATCGACTGCGGTTTCGATTTCGCGTGCGGCGGACTCGAGCGCGAAGCCATGGCGCAACATCAGGGCCACGCTCAGGATCGTGCCGTAGGGATTGGCGATGCCGCGGCCGGCGATGTCGGGGGCGGAGCCGTGGATCGGCTCGTACAGGCCCGGAGGGCCGTCGCCCAGCGATGCCGAGGGCAGCAGGCCCAGCGACCCCGCCAGCACGCCGGCTTCGTCGGTGAGGATGTCGCCGAAGAGGTTCTCGGTGAGAATCACGTCGAAATCGCGCGGGCGGGTGACGAGGTACATCGCCATCGCGTCGACCAGCAGGTGCTCGAGCTTGAGGGCGGGGAACTCGTCGCGGATCACGCGCGTGACCACTTCGCGCCACAGGCGCGAGGTTTCCAGCACGTTGGCCTTGTCGACCGAGACCAGCCGGCCGCTGCGCGCCGCGGCGAGGCGCGCGGCGACGCGGGTCACGCGCTCGACCTCGAAGACGCTGTAGGCGCATTCGTCGGTGGCGCGTTCCGGGGTGCGCGTGCGCGCGCCGAAATAGATTCCGCCGGTGAGCTCGCGCACGACCATGAGGTCGGTGCCGGCCACGCGTTCGGGCTTGAGCGGCGAAAGGTGGGCCAGTGCCGGCATCGGCTTGACCGGGCGCAGGTTGGCGTAGAGGCCCAGGCTCTGGCGCAGGCGCAGCAGGCCCTGCTCGGGGCGCATCGCGCCCGGCAATTCGCTCCACTTCGGGCCGCCGACCGCGCCGAGCAGGACCGCGCTCGAAAGCCGGCAGGCCGCGAGGGTCGCGGGCGGGAGCGGGTCGCCGGCGGCATCGATCGCGGCGCCGCCGATCGCGTGGGTCTCGAACTCGAGATCGAGCCCATGCCCTTCCGCGACGACCTCGAGCACGCGGCGGCCGGCCTCGACCACTTCCGGGCCGATGCCGTCGCCGGGCAGCAGCACGATCAGGCCACGCATGCGCGGGCCTGTTCGAAGGCGTCGATGGCGTCGCCGCGCTGGATCAGGTAACCGAGCTCGTCCACGCCTTCGAGCAGGCACTGGCGGGTGAAGGGATCGAGCGTGAAAGCCACGCGCTCGCCGTCGGCACGGCGGATCTCCTGCGCGGCCACGTCGATCTCCAGCGCCTCGCCGGCCGCCTGCAGCAGCCGCTCGTGCGCCGCCGCGTCGACCACCAGCGCCAGCAGGCCGTTCTTGAGCGCGTTGTTGCGGAAGATATCGGCGATCGCGCTGCTGATCACGGCCTCGACGCCGAAGTCGAGCAACGCCCAGGGGGCATGCTCGCGCGAAGAGCCGCAACCGAAGTTGTGTCCGCCGATCAGGATCCGCTCGCGCGACGGATCGCGCTGGTTGAGCGGCGCGGCAGGATCGAGGCTGCCGTCGGCGCGATGGCGCCAGTCGTGGAAGGCGTGGCGCCCGAGGCCGTCGCGCGAGGTGGTGGTGAGAAAGCGCGCCGGGATGATCTGGTCGGTGTCGATGTTGGCCTGCGGCATGGCGAAACTGCGCGCGGCAATCCGCTGGATGGCTCTCATGCGGCGGCCTCCTGCGGCAGGTATTGGCGCGGGTCGGCGATGACGCCGGCCACGGCGCAAGCCGCGGCGGTCGCGGGGCCCGCCAGAACCGTGCGCGCGCCCTTGCCCTGCCGGCCCTCGAAATTGCGGTTGCTGGTGCTGACCACGAGTTGGCCGGGCTGGGCGATGTCGCCGTTCATGCCGATACACATCGAGCAGCCGGGCTCGCGCCATTCGGCGCCGGCGCCGCGGAACACGGCGTCGAGGCCCTCGGCCTCGGCTTCGCGGCGCACGCGCTCGGAACCGGGAACCACCAGCATGCGCACGCGCGGATCCACCCGCCGACCGCGCAGGATGGCGGCGGCGGCGCGGAGGTCCTCGATGCGGCCGTTGGTGCAACTGCCGACGAACACGAGGTCCACCGGCGTGCCGGCCATCGCGCGACCCTCGGCCACGCCCATGTAGGCCTGTGCGCGGCGCGCGGCCACGTCGCGCGCCGCGGGCACCGGCGCATCGATCGCGATCGCGGTGCCGGGATCGGTGCCCCAGGTCACGGTGGGCTGCACGGCTCGCGCGTCGATCCTCACTTCGCGATCATGGCGCGCGTCCGGGTCGGAGGCGAGCTTGCGCCACGCGGCGCACGCGGCCTCGAAGGCGGCGCCCGCGGGCGCATGCGCGCGCCCGCGCAGGTAATCGAAGGTGGTCTCGTCCGGGGCGATGAGTCCGGCGCGCGCGCCGGCCTCGATCGCCATATTGCACAGGGTCATGCGGCCTTCCATCGACAGCGCGCGCACGGTACTGCCGCGGAACTCGAGAACGTGCCCGGTGCCGCCATCGACGCCCAGCGCGCCAATCACGTGCAGGGTCAGGTCCTTGGCGCCGACCCCGGGCGCCAGCGGGCCCTCGATCGTTACCGCCAGGCTCCTGGGCTTGCGCTGCAGCAGGCACTGGGTGGCCAGCACGTGGCCGACCTCGGTGCTGCCGATGCCGAAGGCGAGCGCGCCGAAGGCGCCGTGGGTGGCGGTGTGGCTGTCGCCGCAGACGATGGTCATGCCCGGCTGGGTCCAGCCCAGTTCGGGCGCCATCACGTGCACGATCCCGCGGTCGGGCGAATCCCAGCCGGCCAGCGCGATGCCGAACTCGCGGCAGTTGTGCTCGAGCGCCTCGACCTGGGCGCGGGTGGCCGCGTCGGCGTAGGGGCGACTGCCGTCCGCGGACGGCGGCAAGGTAGGCGTCGAATGATCCAGCGTGCCGACCGTGCGCGCCGTCTGGCGCACGCGCAGGCCGCGCTCGCGCAGCACGGTGAAGGCCTGCGGCGAGGTGACCTCGTGGATCAGGTGCAAGTCGACGTAGAGCACCGCGGGACGGCCGTCGTCGGGCTGCCCGACGAGGTGCGCGTCCCAGAGTTTGTCGAACAGGGTGCGTGGAGTCATGGTCGGTGGGCGGTCTGGTGGTGCGCGGCGCGGACGCCGACTCAGGTTCCGGTCGGCGCGAGGCGCGCGGCGCGCGCCCGTTCGGTCGAGGCGATGCGATTGGCGGCTTCGAGCAGTGCGCGGGCCGAGGCCTCGATCACGTCGGTGCTGAGCGCGCCGCCGCGATACTCGCGGCCCTCGTGGTGCAGGCGCACGCTGGCCTGGCCCTGCGCATCGCCGCCGGCGGTGACGCTGCGCACCTGGTAGTCCTTGAGCTCGAAGCGCAGGCCGGTGGCGCGCGCGATCGCCTGCGCGATGGCGTCGACCGGGCCGTCGCCGCTGGCGGCCTCGCGCATGCGCGGGCCGTTGCCCTCGCGCAGCACCACGCTTGCCGTGGGCGCGGCGCCGGGGCCGATGCCGGTCGAGACCTGCAGCGATTCGAGGTGCCAGGGGCCGGTCGCGGCCGGGTCCACGCCCAGGTACAGGGCCTCGACGTCGGCGTCGAAAACCTCCTTCTTGCGGTCGGCCAGCTGCTTGAAGGCGACGAACAGCGCGTCCATGCCGGCCTCGTCGATGGCATGGCCCATGCCGGAGAGGCGGTCGCGCAGCGCGGCGCGGCCGCTGTGCTTGCCCAGCACCAGCTGGGTGCCGGGGAAACCCACGTCCTCCGGCCGCATGATCTCGTAGGTGCTGCGGTCGGCGATCATGCCGTGCTGGTGGATGCCGGACTCGTGCGCGAAGGCGTTGTCGCCGATGATCGCCTTGTTGCGCGGGATGCCGGCGCCGATCATGCCGGCGAGCAGGCGCGACGTGCCGTAGAGCCGCTGGCTGCGGATGCCGGTCTCGACGCCGTAGCGATCCGGCCGCGTGCGCACCGCCATGACGACTTCCTCCAGCGAGCAGTTGCCGGCGCGCTCGCCGATGCCGGTGACGGTGCACTCGACCTGGCGCGCGCCGGCCTCGACCGCGGCCAGGCTGTTGGCGACCGCCAGCCCGAGGTCGTCGTGGCAATGCGTGCTGATGGTGACGCCGGCGATGCCGCGCACGTGCTGGCGCAAGTAGCGGATGAGCTCGAAGTACTCGCCCGGCGTGGTGTAGCCCACGGTATCGGGCACGTTGACCGTGGTGGCGCCGGCCTCGATCACCGCGGAAAACAGCCGCGCGAGGAAATCGGGTTCGCTGCGGGTGGCGTCCTCGGCCGAAAACTCCACGTCCGGGCAATGGCTGCGCGCCTGGCGCACGCCGGCAATGGCGCGCTCGACGACCTGGTCGGCCGAGAGCTTGAGCTTGTGTTCGCGGTGGATCGGGCTGGAGGCGATGAAGACATGGATGCGCCGGCGCGTCGCCGGCGCCAGCGCCTCGGCGGTGGCGCGGATGTCGGCCTCGTGGCAGCGCGCGAGGCCGCAGATCACCGGCCCCTCGATCTGGCGCGCGATCTCGCGCACCGAGCGGAAGTCGCCGTCCGAGGCATTGGGATAGCCGGCCTCGATCACGTCCACGCCGAGCTGCGCGAGCGCGTTGGCCATGCGCAGCTTCTGCCCCTGGTCGAGGCTGCAGCCGGGGCTCTGCTCGCCGTCGCGCAGGGTGGTGTCGAATACGATCAGGCGCTCGCTCATGTCGGTTCCTTGCTCAAAAAAAAGCCCCGCACCGTTGCCGGTGCGGGGCCGTTGGAGACTCTGGGGTCGAGTTCGAACTAGCCGTTCCGCACCGGTGGGGGCGTAAGGAGGAGTCCGGCAAGTAGCGCGAGCGACAGCGCCGCGGGCGCGTCGAACGACGCGGACGAAGGGCTGCAAACACTGGCGCGGGACGCGATCACAGCCCTACGCTGCACTGCAACGTGGGGCCTTGTCAAGCGGGTCCGTGGTTCCTGCCGACGCGAAGTAACCCCTTGATGCCGCCGTTCCCGCCGTTGCGCCGCCCGGATATTTCCATCCGCTTGCCGTCGTTCCCGCGAAAGCGGGAACCCATTGGGGTTTGCCCCGAGGCAATTCACGCCCAATGGCCGTCGCGACAATTCGCCGGCCATCAAACCTGGTTGGATTCGCGCTTTGGCGGGAATGACGCCTGAGGGGTGCGACGCCCCATCCCAGGTCGCGGCGAGGACCAACCCCATGGCGTCATCCCGGCGCACGCCGGGATCCAGTGGCGTGGGCTGCATGGGGCGCGTCGTTACTGGATCCCGGCCTGCGCCGGGATGACGGCAGAAGGGGGCGGGCAGCCGCCATGTGACCCAAGGCGCATATGGCGGACGGGAATATCGCCGCTTTTAACTTCCGCTTGACAAACCCCGCTGGCCTCCAGCAGAGTCCGGACCATGTTGACGCACTGCACCACGACCGCCCAGCACGCCGACACGGTTTCCGTGTCGCGTTCGCTTGCGCTCGTGGTCGTAGTACTTATTCCGCCTACACGGTGCGGGACGAGCGCGTAGCCTAGATCCACAAGCAGCACCAGGCCCCTCGAAACCCCCGCACCGGAAGGTAGCGGGGGTTTCGCGTTTCCGGGCCTGGTGTTCCGAACCGCGGAACCCAGTCATGCGCAGCGACGCCATCAAATCCGGACCCGATCGAGCCCCCGCGCGGGCGATGCTGCGCGCGACCGGGCGCGACGCGGCCGCGATCGCGCGGCCGCTGGTGGCGGTGGTGCACACCTGGTCCGATGTGTCGCCCTGCAACCTCAACCTGCGCGACCTGGCCCGGCACGCGCGCGCCGGGATCGAGGCCGCCGGCGGCACCGCGATCGAGTTCAACACCATCGCGGTGACCGACGGCATCGCCATGGGTACCCCCGGCATGCGCGCCTCGCTGGTCTCGCGCGACTGGATCGCCGATTCGATCGAGCTGGCGGTCGATGGCCACAGCCTCGACGCGATGGTCCTGCTGGTGGGCTGCGACAAGACCATCCCGGCGGCGGCGATGGCGGCGGCGCGGCTCGACATCCCGAGCGTGGTCCTCTACGGCGGCAGCATCGCGCATGGCCGCCACAAGGGCTGCCCGATCACCATCCAGGAAGTGTTCGAGGCCGTGGGCAGCCATGGCGCCGGCCGCATCGACGATGCCGAACTCGAGGCCGTGGAAGGCCACGCCTGTCCCGGCGCCGGCGCCTGCGGCGGCCAGTTCACGGCCAACACCATGGCCATGGTGCTGACTGCGCTGGGCCTGTCGCCGCTGGGCGCCAACGACGTGCCGGCCACCGATGCCGACAAGCCGGCCGCCGCGCGCCGCTGCGGTGAACTGGTGATGCAGTGCCTCCGCGATGGGCCGCGCCCGCGCGAGGTGCTGACCCCGGCGGCGTTCCGCAATGCCGCGCGCCTGGTCGCCGCCACTGCCGGCTCGACCAACGCCGTGCTGCACCTGCTCGCGATCGCGCATGAAGCCGGCGTGCCCCTCGCACTGGCTGATTTCGACCAGGCCGCGCGCGCCACGCCGGTGATCGCCGACCTGCGCCCTGCGGGCCGCTACACCGCGGTGGAACTCTCGGCCAACGGCGGCACCGCGCGCGTGATGCAGGCGCTGCACGCCGGCGCGCGCCTCGAGGACCATCCGACCATCGAGGGTCGCAGCCTGCACGCGCTGCTCCATGCGCTCGTGCTGCCGCCGGCGACCGAGCCGGTGGTGCGCAGCCTGGACCAGCCGCTCAAGCCGCGCGGCGGCTTCGGCATCCTGCGTGGCAACCTCTCGCCCGAAGGCTGCGTGGTGAAGCTGGCCGGTCCCGGACGCGAACGCCACGAAGGCCCGGCGCGCGTGTACGACGACGAGGCCAGCGCCTTCGCCGCGGTGCAGTCGGGTGCGATCCGCAAGGGCGACGTGGTGGTGATCCGCCATGAAGGCCCGGCCGGCGCGCCGGGCATGCCGGAGATGCTGGCGGTGACCGCGGCGCTGATGGGCCGCGGCCTCGGCGACGACGTCGCCCTGATCACCGATGGTCGCTTCAGCGGCGCCACCCGCGGCCTCATGGTCGGCCACGTCGCGCCCGAAGCGGCGCGCGGCGGACCGATCGCGCTGCTGCGCGAGGGCGACCGCGTGCTGATCGACGTCGACAGCGGCACCCTTTCGACCGACGCCAACCTGGAGGCGCGCCGCGCCGGCTGGGTCGCGCCGCCACCGCGCGCGACCCGCGGCGTGCTGGCCAAGTACGCCAGCCTGGTCGGCTCGGCCGCCTTCGGCGCTGTTACCGATCCCGTCACCAGGACCGCCGCGCCTGCCGCGCCGGCCCCGAAATCCAACCCCCGCCATCCCGAAACCGCCCTCGCAGGAGAGATGTCATGAGCCACGCCAACGATCCGAACAATCCCTTGAAGGGCCAGCGCATCGCCATCATCGGCTACGGCAGCCAGGGACGCGCCCATGCGCAGAACCTGCGCGACTCCGGGCACGACGTCGTGGTCGGCGCGCGCCGCGGCGGGCCGAGCTGGGAACTTGCCAAGGCCGACGGCCTGCGCGTGGCCGAGCCTGCGACCGCCGCGGCCGAGGCCGACCTCGCGGCGCTGCTCACGCCCGACATGCAGCAGCCCGAGGTCTATCGCACCGCGATCGCGCCCAACCTGCGCCCCGGCGGCGCGCTGCTGTTCGCGCATGGTTTCAACGTGCATTTCAAGCAGATCGAACCCGATGCGCGCTGGGACGTGATCCTGGTCGCGCCCAAGGGCCCCGGTGCGCTGGTGCGGCGCGAATACCAGGCCGGCCACGGCGTGCCCTGCCTGATCGCGGTGCACCAGGACGCGACCGGCAAGGCGATCAACCGCGCCCAGGGTTACGCCAACGGCATCGGCGGCGCGCGCGGCGGCCTCATCACCACCAGCTTCGCCGAGGAGACCGAGACCGACCTGTTCGGCGAGCAGGCCGTGTTGTGCGGCGGCGTGACCGAACTGGTGGTGCAGGGCTTCGAGACCCTGTGCGAGGCCGGCTACCAGCCCGAGGTCGCGTACTTCGAGTGCATGCACGAACTCAAGCTCATCGTCGACCTGCTGCACGAGGGCGGCATGGCCAAGATGCACCGCTACATCAGCGAGACCGCGCAGTACGGCGACCTCACCCGCGGTCCGCGCGTGATCGATGGCGGGACGCGCGAGCGCATGCGCGGGATCCTGGCCGAGATCCGCAACGGCCAGTTCGCGCGCGAGTGGGTGGCCGAGTACCAGGCCGGCAACCCGAAGTACCAGGCGCTCAAGGCCGCCGACCTCGCCCATCCGATCGAGCAGGTCGGGGCGCGGCTGCGCGCGCAGATGCCGTGGCTCGAGGCCACGCGCCCGACGCCGATCCGCGCCGCGGCCGCTGCCGCGGAGGCGCCGGCCAAGCCCGCCGCACCCAAATCCGCCGCGACCGCCTGAGGACACGACCATGGCCGACGCCTCTTCCGACGGCGCCCGTACCGCGCAGGCCGCGATCAGCGGCGCGCAGGCGCTGGTGCGCGCCCTGGAAGCCGAAGGCGTCGAGTACGTCTTTGGCTATCCGGGCGGCGCGATCATGCCGGTCTACGACGCGCTGGTCGGCAGCGCGCTCAAGCACATCCTGGTGCGGCATGAGCAGGGCGCGGCGCTGGCGGCGGACGGCTATGCGCGCGCCAGCGGCAAGGTCGGCGTGTGCCTGGCCACCAGCGGGCCGGGCGCGACCAACCTCGTGACCGGCATCGCCAATGCGTTCCTGGATTCGGTGCCGATGGTGGCGATCACCGGCCAGGTCGGCACGCCGTTGATGGGCACCGATGCGTTCCAGGAAGTCGACACCTTCGGGATCACGTTGCCGATCGTCAAGCACAGTTTCCTGGTGCGCGACGCCGCCGACGTGGGCGCGACCGTGCACGAGGCCTTCCGCATCGCGCGCGAGGGCCGGCCGGGTCCGGTGCTGATCGACCTGCCCAAGGACGTGGCGGCGGGCATCGCCGACCAGCGCATGCCGGCACGGCGCGCGGAGAGCGCCACGGCCACGGCCGCCGATGCGCCCGCGCTGGCGCATGCGCGACGGCTGATGGCGGCGGCGCAGCGGCCGGTGGCGTACGTGGGTGGCGGCGTGGGCATCGCGGCGGCCGAATCCGAGTTGCGCAGTTTCCTCGCCACCACGCGCCTGCCCAGCGTGTGCACGTTGAAGGGCCTGGGCGCTGTCGATCCGGTCGATCCGCTGTACCTGGGCATGCTCGGCATGCACGGCAATCCGGCTGCCAACCATGCGGTGCAGGAAGCCGACCTCCTGATCTGCATCGGCGCGCGTTTCGACGACCGCGCCACCGGGCGCCTGGCCAGCTTCGCGCCCTCGGCGCGCGTGATCCACCTCGACCACGATGCCGCGGAAGTCGGCAAGTTGCGCACGGCCGACGTCGGCCTGACCGGCAGCCTCGCGGCCAATCTCAAGGCGCTGGCGCGCGCGCCGCGCGAGCTCGACGCCTGGCATGCGCGCTGCCAGGGCCTCAAGGCCAGCCACGCATGGCGCTACGACGCGCCGGGCGAGGACATCTACGCGCCGCTGCTGTTGCGCCAGCTGGCCGAGCGCGGCGGCGAGGAACTGGTGATCACCTGCGACGTGGGCCAGCACCAGATGTGGGTGGCGCAGCACTGCCGCTTCCAGCGCATTGCCGCGCACCTCACCAGCGGCGGCCTCGGCACCATGGGCTACGGCGTGCCAGCCGCGATCGGCGCCACGCTGGCCTGTCCCGGCGCGACCGTGGTCTGCGTGTCGGGCGATGGCTCGATCCTGATGAACATCCAGGAGCTGGCCACGATCAAGCGCTATCGCCTGCCGGTCAAGATCGTGCTGCTCGACAACGCTTCGCTGGGCATGGTGCGGCAGTGGCAGGAGTTGTTCTACGAGCAGCGCTACAGCGAAGTGGACCTTTCCGACAACCCGGATTTCGTCCAGGTGGCGCAGGCCTTCGGCATCCCGGCCTTCGCGATCGAGCGCCGCGAGGAGGTGCAGCCGGCGCTGGATCGCCTGCTGGCCGCGCCGGGCGCGATGCTGCTGCACGTCAAGATCGATCCGCGCAGCAACGTCTGGCCGCTGGTCCCGCCCGGGCGCAGCAATGCCCAGATGATGGAGGCGGCGGTCCAGTGACGACCCGCCTGACCCTGCTGCTGCGGCCGGCCGAGGGCGCCTTGCTGCGCCTGCTCGGCACGGTGCAGCGCCGTGGCTTCGAGCTGGCGGCCATCCGCACCGAGGCCCAGCCCGAGGCGGGCCTGTGGCGGGTCGAGCTCGACCTGGCGCAGGGCTCGCGCGACATCGCCAACCTGCGCCGCCAGATCGAGAAGCTCTACGACGTGGATTCCGTGATCGATGAGCCGATGGTCGAGACCATCGACCCGGAACTCGACCACGAGACGGGTGCCGCCGCATGAGCGCCGTGATTGCCGTGCCCCCACTACGGCGTCATTCCCGTGCAAGCGGGAATCCCTTTCCAGCGTCGCCCCCACCCAGCGTCGCCCGCACCCAAGCGTCGCCCGCACCCAATGGCGTCATCCCGGCGCACGCCGGGATCCAGTCAAGCACCGCCTCGCTACTGGATCCCGGCATGCGCCGGGATGACGGCAGAAAAGCCGGCAGAAAAGCCGGCAGAAATGCATAGGGCGCCCGATGGATTCCCGCTTGCGCGGGAATGACGCCGGTAGTGACACCGATCCGCGATTCGTACGCCGTCCAGCCTTCCCGCATTCCGGAGACGCAACATGGGTTTCAACGCAGCGCAATGGATCTGGCAGAACGGCGAATTCGTGCCGTGGCAGAACGCCACCGTGCACGTGCTCTCGCACGGGCTGCACTACGGCTCGACCGTGTTCGAGGGCATCCGTGCCTACGACACCCCGCGCGGCTCGGCGATCTTCCGCCTGCGCGAGCACATCGCGCGCCTGTACGACTCGGCCCGCATCTACCGCATGGCGGTCAAGTACACGCCGGCCCAGGTCGAGCAGGCCTGCCGCGACCTGATCCGCAACAACCGCCTGTTCAAGGGCGCCTACCTGCGGCCGATCATCTACCGCGGCATGAGCGGCTTCTCGCTCGCGCCGCAGCCAGACGCGCCGATCGAGATCGCGATCGCCGCGGTCGAGATGGGCGCCTACCTCGGGACCGAGAGCCTGGAGCAGGGCGTCGATGCCTGCGTGTCGTCGTGGCAACGGATCGCGCCCAACACCATGCCGACCCTGGCCAAGGCCGGCGGCAATTATCTCTCCAGCCAGCTGATCAGCATGGAGGCGCAACGCCATGGCTATGCCGAGGGCATCGCGGTGGGCACGGACGGCATGCTGAGCGAGGGCGGCGGCGAGAACCTGTTCCTGGTGCGCAAGGGCGCGTTGTACACGCCGCCGGTCGGCGCCGCGATCCTGGCCGGCATCACGCGCGACAGCATCATCACCCTGGCGCGCGACATCGGCCTCGAGGTGCGTGAGCAATCCCTGCCGCGCGAGGCGCTGTACCTGGCCGACGAGGCCTTCTTCACCGGCACCGCCTGCGAGGTCACCCCGATCCGCTCGATCGACGGGCTCGCCATTGGTGCCGGGCAGCGCGGCCCGGTCACGCGCCAGATGCAGGAAGCCTTCTTCGGGCTCTTCAACGGCCGAACTCGCGACGTGCACGGCTGGCTGGACCGCATCGAGCCCGAAGTCGAGACCCAATGCGACGTGCACGGGGCCTACGCCTGATGAATCTGGGGTCAGAGTCGACTTTCGAAGTCGTGCGCGCCGAGCAGCCGCGGCGTTCGTGCGCGAAAGTCGACTCCGACCCCGGTTTTTCGGACTCCGGCCCTGATCCGTATGTCGAGCGGATTCTCAAGGCCAGTGTCTATGACGTGGCCATCGAGTCGCCGCTTAACCCGGCGCCGCGGCTGTCGCGTCGCCTGGGTGCGGAAGTGCTGCTCAAGCGCGAGGACCTGCAGCCGGTCCATTCGTTCAAGCTGCGCGGTGCCGCCAACCGGATCGCGGCCCTGTCCGCCGAGGAGGCGCGCCAAGGCGTGGTCTGCGCTTCGGCCGGCAACCACGCGCAGGGCGTGGCGCTGGCCGCGCAGCGCCGCGGCATCGCCGCCGTGGTGGTGATGCCGGTGACCACGCCGCGGATCAAGGTCGAGGCGGTGCGCGAATTGGAGGCCGAGGTGGTGCTGCACGGCGACGACTTCGACCAGGCCTGCGCGCGCGCCCGTGAGCTCGAGCGCGCGAGAGGCATGATCTTCGTGCATCCCTTCGACGACCCCTGGGTGATCGCTGGGCAGGGCACGGTGGCGATGGAGATCCTGCGCCAGTGCGACGGCGCCGGGATCGAGGCCGTGTTCGTTCCGGTGGGCGGCGGCGGGCTGATCGCCGGGATGTCGGCGTGGATCAAAGCGCTGCATCCGCACATCAAGGTCATCGGCGTGGAGCCCGACGATGCGCCGACGCTGGAGCGCGCGCTGGCCGCGGGCAAGCCGGTGCGCCTGGGTCGCGTCGGCGCCTTTGCCGACGGCGCGGCGGTACGCGAGGTCGGGCGCGAGACCTTTGCGCTGGCGCGGCGCTACGTCGACGAAGTGATCCTGGTCGGCGCCGACGAAACCTGCGCGGCGATCCAGGACCTGTTCGAGGAAACGCGCGCGATCGCGGAGCCGGCGGGGGCGCTGGCGGTCGCGGGAATGAAGCGCTATGCAGCGCGCAGCGCGGGAGTCGGCGTGGCGGTCGCGGCTGCAGCCGCTCCCACAGGCGCGGCCGCAGCGCGTCGTGCCGCCCCTGTGGGAGCCGCTGCAGCCGCGACCGCGGACTCCGGTGCTGGCCCCGCCACCCCGGTCAATCGCCGCGGCGCCCTCGTCGCCGTGGTCAGCGGCGCCAACCTCAACTTCGATCGCCTGCGCCACGTCGCCGAGCGCGCCGACCTCGGCGCGCGCCGCGAGGCCGTGTTCGCGGTCGAGATCCCGGAGCGCCCCGGCAGCTTCCTGCGCTTCTGCGAGGTCATCGGCCGCCGCGCGGTGACCGAGTTCAACTACCGCTACGCAGACCCCGCGCGCGCGCACATCTTCGTCGGTCTCGCGCTGGCGGATCCGTCCGAGCGCGAAGCGGTGCGCGCCGCGATCGCTGCCTCCGGTTGCCCGGTGACCGACCTTTCCGACAACGAGATGGCGAAGCTGCACGTGCGCTACATGGTCGGCGGTCGCGCGCCGGCCGCCGACGAGCGCGTGTTCCGCTTCGAGTTTCCTGAGCGTCCCGGCGCGCTGCTGGAATTCCTGGGCGCGGTGGGCGGGCGCTGGAACATCAGCCTGTTCCACTATCGCAACCACGGCGCGGACCGCGGCCGGGTGCTGGCGGGGATCCAGGTCGATGCGGAGTCAGCCGCGGAGTTCGACGCGCACCTCGAGGCGCTCGGGTTCCCGTATGTCGAGGAAACCGGCAACCCGGCCTACCGCGCGTTCCTATAGGACCGGTTTCGAACGCGTCCAGGCCTATCGCGCGCAGAGCGCGCTCCTACAGAGCCGGCCTTGTAGGAGCGCGCTCTGCGCGCGATAGGCCTCGGTCGCGGCTGAAGCCGCTCCTGCAGGGCGAGATCGAAGTCCGCCTAGGTCTCGAGCGTAGCGAGGTCGCCCTTGGTCTCGAGCCAGGCCTTGCGATCGCCGGCGCGCTTCTTCGCCAGCAGCATGTCCATGAGCTCGCGCGTGAGCTCGGGGTCGTCGACCTGCAGCTGCACCAGCCTGCGTGTGTCCGGGAGGATGGTCGACTCGCGCAACTGCGAGGGGTTCATCTCGCCGAGGCCCTTGAAGCGGGTCACGGCCACCGCGCCGCGGATCTTCTCGCGCTCGATCTTCTCGAGCAGGATGCGCTTCTCCTCCTCGTCGAGGCAGTAATAGACCTGCTTGCCCACGTCGACGCGGAACAGCGGCGGCATGGCCACGAACACGTGGCCGGCGCGCACCAGCGCCGGGAAGTGGCGCAGGAACAGGGCCGCGAGCAGGGTGGCGATGTGGAGGCCGTCGGAATCGGCATCGGCGAGGATGATGACCTTGCCGTAGCGCAGGCCGTCGATGCGTTCCGAGCCCGGGTCGCAGCCGATCGCCACCGCGAGGTCATGGACCTCGTTGGAGGCCAGCACGCCGCTGGATTCGACTTCCCAGGTGTTGAGGATCTTGCCGCGCAGCGGCAGGATCGCCTGGAAGTCCTTGTCGCGCGCCTGCTTGGCCGAACCGCCGGCCGAGTCGCCCTCGACCAGGAACAGCTCGGTGCGGTTGAGGTCGGTGGAGGCGCAGTCGGCCAGCTTGCCCGGCAGCGCCGGCCCACTGGTGATCTTCTTGCGCACCACGACCTTTTCCTGCTTGAGGCGCAGTTGCGCGCGCTCGATCGCGAGCTGGGCGATGCGCTCGCCGAGATCGACGTGCTGGTTGAGCCACAGGCTGAAGGCGTCGTGGACCGCGTTCTCGACGAAGCCGGCGGCGCTGCGCGACGACAGCCGCTCCTTGGTCTGGCCCGAGAACTGCGGGTCGGACAGCTTCGAGGACAGGATGAAGCTCAGGCGGTCGCAGATGTCCTCGGGCGTGAGCTTGAGGCCGCGCGGCAACAGGTTGCGGAAGTCGCAGAACTCGCGCACCGCCTCGGTGATGCCCGAGCGCAGCCCGTTGACGTGGGTGCCGTGCTGCGGGGTGGGAATGAGATTGACGTAGCTCTCCTGCACCAGCTCGCCCTCGGGCAACCAGGCCAGCGCGAGCTCGGCCTGCTCGTGCTCGCGCGCCTGCGCCGCGATGAACAGTTCCGGCGGCAGGTAGTCGAATCCGGCCAGCAAGCCGCGCAGGTAGTCGCGCAGGCCGTCCTCGTAGTACCACTCCTCGCGTTCGCCGCTGGCGAGATCGTGGAGCTTCACGCGCAGGCCGGGGCAGAGCACGGCCTTGGCCCGCAGCACGTGCTTGAGCCGCGGCAGCGAGATCTTCGGCGAATCGAAATACTTCGGCTCGGGCCAGAAACGCACGGTCGTGCCGGTGAGTTTCTTCGGCACCGTTCCCACCGTGGCGAGCGCGCTGGTGCGTTCGCCGTGGGCGAACTCCATGCGGTGGACCTGGCCGTCGCGGCGCACGCTCACCTCGAGCTTCGAGGACAGCGCATTGACGACCGACACGCCCACGCCGTGCAGGCCGCCGCTGAACTGGTAGTTCTTGTTGGAGAACTTGCCGCCCGCGTGCAGGCGCGTGAGGATCAGCTCGACGCCCGGGATCCCTTCCTCGGGATGGATGTCCACCGGCATGCCACGGCCGTCGTCGCCGACCTCGACCGAGCCGTCCTCGTGCAGGACCACCTCGACCGTCTTCGCGTGCCCGGCCAGCGCCTCGTCGACCGAGTTGTCGACCACCTCCTGGACCAGATGATTGGGCCGGGTGGTGTCGGTGTACATGCCGGGCCGGCGCTTGACCGGTTCCAGGCCAGAGAGGACTTCGATGTCGGCGGCGTTGTAACGAGTGGTCATCGTGGAGGGCGCGGACGGCTCAGCGCCGCAGCATCGCCCGACTTCCCAGGCCGATCAAGGCTTGACGGGCGCCTCGAACCCGCCCCCGGACGGCCCGGGGCGGGGCGTAAACGGCCGTCATCCGGTAGAATCCGCACTTCGCGGCTTCCCCGGGGCTCCTGCCCATGACACCCCTGATTTTCGTCACCGGCGGCGTGGTTTCCTCGCTGGGCAAGGGCATTGCGTCCGCGTCCCTGGGTGCCATCCTCGAGGCCCGTGGCCTGCGGGTGACGCTGCTCAAGCTCGATCCCTACATCAACGTCGACCCGGGCACCATGAGCCCGTACCAGCACGGCGAGGTCTACGTCCTCGACGATGGTTCCGAGACCGACCTCGACCTCGGCCACTACGAGCGCTTCGTCCGCACCCGGCTGACGGCGCGCAACGCGGTCACCACCGGCAAGATCTACGAGAGCGTGATCCGCAAGGAGCGCCGCGGGGATTACCTCGGCGCCACCGTGCAGGTGATCCCGCACATCACCGACGAGATCAAGGCCCGCATCGACGAGGCCACTGCGGGCTACGACGTCGGCCTGGTCGAGATCGGCGGCACCGTGGGCGACATCGAATCGCAGCCCTTCCTCGAGGCCATCCGCCAGATGCGGATCGAGCGCGGCACCGAGCAGACCCTGTTCATGCACCTCACGCTGGTGCCGTACATCAAGGCCGCCGGCGAGATCAAGACCAAGCCCACCCAGCACTCGGTCAAGGAACTGCGCTCGGTCGGCATCCAGCCCGACGTGCTGCTGTGCCGTTCCGAGCAGCCGCTGCCGGATTCCGAGCGGCGCAAGATCGCGCTCTTCACCAGCGTGCCGGAGAAGGCCGTGATCTCGGCAGTGGACCTCGAGACCATCTACGGCATCCCGTTGTGGCTGCACCAGCAGGGCCTCGACGACATCGTGGTGTCGAAGCTGGGCCTCAAGGCGCAACCGGCCGACCTGTCCGAATGGGAGCGCACGGTGCAGGCCGTGGAGCACCCGCGCGGCGAGGTCACCATCGCCATCGCCGGCAAGTACGTCGAGCACAAGGACGCCTACAAGTCGCTGGGCGAGGCGCTGCGCCACGGCGGCCTCAAGCAGGGCACCCGCGTCGACCTGCGCTGGCTCGAGGCCGAGGACATCGAGACCCAGGGCACGCGGCTGCTGGAGGGCGTGGACGCCATCCTGGTCCCCGGCGGCTTCGGCCGGCGCGGTTTCGAGGGCAAGGTCATGACCGCCAAGTACGCGCGCGAGAACCGCATCCCCTATTTCGGCATCTGCTACGGCCTGCATGCGGCGGTGGTGGACTTCGCGCGCAACGTGGCCGGCCTGGCCGGCGCCAACAGCACCGAGAACGATCGCCAGACCCCGCATCCGGTCATCGCGCTGATCACCGAGTGGAGCACCGCGGCGGGCGAGGTCGAGCGCCGCGACGAGACCTCCGACAAGGGCGGCACCATGCGCCTGGGCGCGCAGGAGTGCCGACTCAAGGCCGGCACGCTGGCGCGCGAGATGTACGGCAAGGACGTGGTGAGCGAGCGCCACCGCCATCGCTACGAGTTCAACAATTTGTACCGGCAGCGGCTCGAGGACCATGGCCTCGTGATCGCGGGCAAATCGATGGACGACCTCCTGGTCGAGATGATCGAGCTGCGCGACCACCCCTGGTTCGTGGCCTGCCAGGCCCATCCCGAGTTCAATTCCACCCCGCGCGACAGCCATCCGCTGTTCCATGGCTTCGTGCGCGCCGCGCGCGCCTACCACGCCAAGCGCATGGGCCTGCAGGAAGCCGCGGCGTGATGACGACCAACCACCACGCCCTCGCCAGACACCGACGGGTCCGCCCGCTGGCGTCATCCCGGCGCACGCCGGGATCCAGTGGCGAGGCGTGGCGGTCGACGCCACTGGATCCCGGCGTGCGCCGGGATGACGCCCGAATGGATCCAGATCGATGAAGCTCTGCGGTTTCGAAGTTGGCCTCGACCAGCCCTTTTTCCTGATCGCCGGCCCCTGCGTGGTCGAGTCCGAGCAGTTGCAGCTCGACGTCGCCGGCAGGCTCAAGGAGATCACCGGGCGCCTGGGCATCAACTTCATCTTCAAGTCCAGCTTCGACAAGGCCAACCGCTCCTCCTCGAAGAGCTTCCGCGGTCCCGGCATGGCCGAAGGCCTGCGCGTGCTGTCCGAGGTCAAGCGCCAGCTCGGCGTGCCGGTGCTCACCGACGTGCACGAATACACGCCGATGGACGAGGTCGCGAGCGTAGTCGACGTGCTGCAGACGCCCGCGTTCCTGTGCCGGCAGACCGACTTCATCCAGAACGTCGCCCGCACCATGAAGCCGGTCAACATCAAGAAGGGCCAGTTCCTCTCGCCCTGGGAAATGAAGAACGTCATCGACAAGGCGCGCGAGGTCGGCAACCAGCAGTTGATGGCCTGCGAGCGCGGCGCCAGCTTCGGCTACAACAACCTCGTGTCCGACATGCGCTCGCTGGTGGTGATGCGCAATACCGGCGCGCCGGTGGTGTTCGACGCCACCCATTCGGTGCAGTTGCCGGGCGGGCAGGGCGACTCCTCCGGCGGCCAGCGCGAGTTCGTGCCGGCGCTGTCGCGCGCCGCGGTCGCGGTGGGCGTGGCCGGCGTGTTCATGGAAACCCACCCCGACCCGGACAAGGCGCTGTCGGACGGCCCCAACGCCTGGCCGCTCGACAGGATGGAAGCGCTCCTCATCACCCTCAAGCAGCTCGACGCCGCCGCCAAACAGGACGGCGCGTTGTTGTAGGAGCCCACTCCGTGGGCGACCCGCGCCCCGGTCGCCCACGGAGTGGGCTCCTACGGCGAATTGCCGGTCCTTCACCAACTTGATCGCCATGACCCAGACAATCACCCGAGTCCACGCCCGCGAAATCCTCGACTCGCGCGGCAATCCCACCCTCGAAGCCGAAGTCACCCTGGCCGGCGGCCAGGTCGGCCGCGCGGCGGTACCCAGCGGCGCCTCGACCGGTTCCAAGGAAGCGGTGGAACTGCGCGACGGCGACAAGACGCGATATCTGGGCAAGGGCGTCCGCAAGGCCGTCGGGCACGTCAACGGCCCGATCGCGGAGACGCTGCGCGGATTCGATGCGCAGGACCAGCGCGGCCTGGACGCCAGGTTGATCGCGCTCGACGGCACGCCCAACAAGAGTCGCCTGGGCGCGAATGCGCTGCTGGGGGTGTCGCTGGCCAACGCGCATGCGGTGGCGGCGGCGCGCGGCCTGCCCTTGTGGAAGCACCTCGCCGGCGAGCGCGCGGCGCTGCTGCCGGTGCCGATGATGAACATCATCAACGGCGGCGCGCACGCCGACAACAACGTCGACCTGCAGGAATTCATGGTTCTGCCGGTGGGCGCGAGCTCCTTCACCGAGGCGCTGCGCTGCGGCGCCGAGATCTTCCATGCGTTGAAAAGCGTGCTCAAGGGCCGCGGGCTCGCGACCGCGGTCGGCGACGAGGGCGGCTTCGCGCCGGACTTGAAGTCGAACGAGGAAGCCATCGAGACCATCCTCGAGGCCACCACCAAGGCCGGCTACCGCCCCGGCGAGGACGTGTGGTTGGGCCTGGACTGCGCGGCCACCGAGTTCCACAAGGACGGCAAGTACCACCTGACCGGCGAGGGCAAGAAGCTCGCACCCGAGCAGTTCGCCGAATTCCTCGCCGACTGGTGCGCGAAGTATCCGATCCTGTCGGTCGAGGACGGCATGGCGGAGGACGACTGGGGCGGCTGGACCGCGCTGACGAAAAAGCTCGCCGACCGGGTGCAACTGGTTGGCGACGACCTGTTCGTGACCAATCCTGCGATTTTCCAGCGCGGCATCGAACAGGGCGTGGCCAACGCCATCCTGGTCAAGGTCAACCAGATCGGGACCCTGAGCGAGACCCTGGACGCGATCGCGCTGGCGGCGAAGCATCGCTATGCGGCGGTGATCTCGCATCGCTCCGGCGAGACCGAGGACACCACGATCGCCGACCTCGCGGTCGCGACCACCGCGACCCAGATCAAGACCGGATCCTTGTGCCGCAGCGACCGCGTGGCCAAGTACAACCAGCTGCTGCGGATCGAGGAAGCGCTGGGCGCGTCCGCGCGCTACGCCGGGCGCCGCGCCTTCCCGAACCTGCCGGGCTTCGCGCGCTGACCCTGGAGCGGGCGGAATCGCGGTGTCCACGAGCGCTCGCACCACCCTGCGCTGGATCGTGCTGGGACTGCTGGTCCTGATCCTGGCACTGCAGCTCAAGCTGTGGACCGGTGCCGGCGGAATGCCGGACGCATGGCGCCTGCGCGAGCGCGTCGGCGCCCAGCGCGACCAGAATTCGCAACTGCAGCGCCGCAACGAGGGCCTGGGCGCCGACGTGAAGGACCTCAAGGAAGGCCGCGAGGCGGTCGAGGAACGCGCGCGATCCGAACTGGGTATGGTCAAGCCCGGCGAGATCTTCTACCAGGTGGTCGAGCCGGCCCCGGGCGCCGCACCGGCGCCGGCCCCGGAGACCGACGCGAAGTCGCCGCGCACGCCCTGAGGCGCAGGGGGCAGGGTTGTCGCGGCCGGCGGCGTCCGTATAGGGTGCGGAATGGTGCGTGGCGTCCGCCGCGCACCGCATGCGATCGACGCGCGCCCATCCACCACAGGCCAAGCCCATGCATTGGTGCGTCATCCCGGCGGCCGGTTCGGGCCGCCGAGCCGGCGGCGAACGGCCCAAGCAGTACCAGGACCTGCTCGGGCGGCCCCTGCTGCTATGGACGCTCGAAGCCCTGGCTGCGCATCCGTCGGTCGCAGGCCTGATGGTGGTGCTGGCGCCTGGTGACCCGTTCTGGCCCGGACTGGCGCATTGCCTCGGAAAGCCCGTGCACACCACGGCCGGCGGGGCCGAGCGTGCGCATTCGGTGCTCAACGGCCTGCGCGCGCTGCCTGCCAGCGTGGCGCCACGCGACTGGGTCCTGGTGCACGACGCAGCGCGGCCCTGCCTGCGCCTCGATGAGCTGAGCCGCCTGGTGGAACTGGGCACGCGTCACCCGGTCGGCGCATTGCTGGCGCAGCCGATGAGCGATACGGTCAAGCGTGCGGATGCCAACGCACAGGTCGAGGCGACGGTCGCGCGCGAGAACCTCTGGAGAGCCCAGACGCCGCAGCTGTTCCGTCGTGGAGAACTGACCGAGGCCATGGACGTCATGCTCTCCATCGGTTCCCTCCCGACCGATGAAGCGAATTCACTGGAGATGTTGGGCAAGAATGCCTTGCTGGTAGAGGGTTCTACCGAAAACCTCAAAGTCACCTCAGCATTGGACCTGGCCGTGGCGGCCGCCATCCTGGCTGGACGGGGTCAATATGGTTCGTGATGGTTCTCCATTCGAATTGCACGACACAGAACAGGTTCTCCCCGCATGAGCATCCGCATCGGCCACGGCTACGACATCCATGCCTTCGGTCCCGGAAATCACGTGATGTTGGGCGGCCAGCGCATCCCGTTCGGGCAGGGGGTGGTCGCGCACTCCGATGGCGATGTGCTGATCCATGCCCTGTGCGACGCCGTCCTCGGCGCGTTGGCCCTGGGCGACATCGGCCGCCACTTCCCGCCCAGCGATCCGCAATGGAAGGACGCCGACAGCCGGCGACTCCTCCGCCACGTTGCCGCCATGGCGACGGCGCGCGGATGGCGCCTGGGCAATGCCGACCTCACGTTGGTTGCCGAAGCCCCCAAGCTGGGCGTGCACTTCGCCGCGATCCAGGCCAACCTGGCGGCGGACCTCGGCGTGGCACCGGATCGCATCGGGCTCAAGGCCACGACCCACGAGGGCCTGGGAGCGCTGGGCCGCGGCGAGGGGCTGGCCGCGCACGCGGTCGTGCTGCTCGAGCAGATCGCTTGAGCGCCCCGGGTTGAACACCCCGGACGCGGGATCGGACGCGGGCAGGGAGTTGCCCTGGGCCCACGCTGGTCCACCCCTGCGCGCGCGGTTCAAGGTCGAAGTCGAGGACTTCGAGGTCGACGAGCTGCTGGGTTTCGAGCCCACCGGCGAAGGCGAGCATGCCTTCCTGCGCATCGAGAAGCGCGGTGCCAACACCGCCTGGATCGCCGGACGACTGGCCCGCATCGCCGGCGTGCCGCCCATGGCCGTGGGCTATGCCGGGCTCAAGGACCGCCACGGCGTGGCGCGGCAGCATTTCACCGTGCACTTGCCGGGACAGGGCGAACCGGACTGGTCGCTGCTGGCGGCCGACGGCGCCCGCGTACTCCTTGCCACGCGCCATCGCCGCAAGCTGCCGCGCGGCGCACTGGCCGGCAATCGCTTCAGGATCGTGTTGCGCGGAATCCAGGGCGATGCCGAGGCTGCGCAATCGCGTCTGGCGGCGATTGCCGCCGAGGGCGTGCCGAACTATTTCGGCGAGCAGCGCTTCGGACGGGCCGGCGGCAACGTCGCGGCGGCCCGCGCGATGTTCGCCGGCCGCCGGGTGGAACGCGCCCAGCGCTCGATCCTGCTGTCGGCAGCGCGATCGCACCTGTTCAATACCTTGCTGGCGCTGCGGGTGCAGGACGGGAGCTGGAACCGGGCCAGCGAGGGCGACGTGTTCCAACTCGATGGCCGTGGATCCGTGTTCGGGCCCGAGCCGCTGGACGAGGTCCTGCGCCAGCGCGTGGCGGCGGGCGAAATCCATCCAACCGGTCCGCTGTGGGGCTCGGGAACGCTGCGCTGCAGTGCAGCAGTGGCCGCTCGCGAAGCGGCGGTGGCCAGCGCCGAACCCGAACTGGCAGCCGGACTGGTGGCTGCCGGCATGGCGCAGGAGCGCCGCGCATTGCGTTTGCGGGTGAAATCCCTGGCGGCCGATTGGCTGGCGCCGGACCAGCTCGTGCTCGGATTCGAGCTGCCCGCCGGCACCTACGCGACGGTGGTGCTGCGGGAACTGGCTCAGCTCGACGAGCAGCACGGCGCCGCAGGGGGCCGATAAACGCAGGAAATGTGCCCCCGGGCGGCGTCCCCGCGTGCGCGCGGCCGTTGCGGGCGCGCCTATACTCATTTCGTGGGCGGCGCAGCCTGCGGGCAAGCCGCGCCACGCGACCGATCATTCCAGGAGGCAGTCATGCGCGGGACCACGATTCTGTTTGTTGCGGCACTGGGCGCCTTGGCCCTGTCGGGCTGCGCCAGCACCGGCGCGGCGGGCAACGCCGGCAAGTCGCCTCCCGGCACCTCGAAGTTCGACGAGAACGCCGACTACGAGCTGATGGCCATCATGACCCAGGACGCGATGCTGCGCGGCAACCGGGTGGTCTGGGTCCATCCGCCCGAGAAGAAGAACAAGCTCGACGTGCACAAGTACCGCTGAGCGCGTCCAGCGCCGGGGTCGTGGTCAACGATCCCGGCGCAGCAGCACGACCACCGCCCCGCTGCCGCCATCCGCGGCTCGCGCCGAGCGGAAGGCCAGCACATCGCCGCGCCGGCGCAGCAGCCGGTCGGTGAGGCGCTTGAGCACGGGCCCCTCGGCCTTCGAACGCAGCCCCTTGCCGTGGATGATCCGCACGCATAGGCGTCCGGCCCGGCGGCATTCGTCGAGGAAGCGCGCGATCGCATCGGTGGCCACCGCCGCGGTCATGTGGTGCAGGTCGAGTTCGTCGCGCAATGCGAACTCGCCGCGCCCGAGCTTGCGCAAGGTCTGCGGCGGCAGGCCGTCGCGCAGGTAGGACAGCGGGTCCGACATCTCGGGCTCGAGCGCCGCCATCGGCGCGTGCGCCAACTCGTGCACCACCGCGGCCGCGTCGCGCAGGGTCTGGGTCGGATGCGCGCGTGGCGGCGGCGTCCGGCGTTCGGCGGTTTCCTTCGGCAGCGGGCGGACTTCGCCGACCGCGTCGCGGAACAACTCGCGGTCGGCCGGGTCCAGCGGCGGACGCGCGCGCTTCACCCGATGACCCCGCGGCCAGGCCCCTCGACGGTCCCGCGCTGCCGATCCGCTAGAATCACGCCCGCATCCACCGTTCCCGATCGTGGCGCCCATTGTGGCCCACGCCGGGCGCATTCTGCGCCGCGCCTCGCGGCGGCGATTCGACAGGGGTTCCATGAGGGTACTGGTCAGCAATGATGACGGCGTCGAGGCGCCGGGGATCCGCATCCTGGCGGCACGCCTGGCGGCGCTGGGCGAAGTCACGGTGGTGGCGCCCGATCGCGATCGCAGCGGCGCCAGCAACTCGCTGACGCTGGACCAGCCGATCCGGGTCAAGCGCCTGGACAACGGCCACTACCGGGTGTCCGGCACGCCGACCGATTGCGTGCACCTGGCACTCGCCGGCCTGCTCGAGCGCGAACCCGACATCGTGGTCTCGGGCATCAACAACTCGGCCAACCTCGGCGACGACGTGATCTATTCGGGCACCGTGGCCGCGGCCATGGAAGGGCGCTTCCTCGGCCTGCCGGCGATCGCGGTGTCGTTGTGCAGCCGCGACCACAAGGGCGAGAACTTCGAGTCGGCGGCCGAAGCCGCGGCCGTGATCATGCAGCGCCTGCTGGTGGACCCGTTGCCGGCCAATACCATCCTCAACGTCAACGTGCCGGACCGGCCGTGGGCCGAGATCCGCGGCTTCGAGGTCACGCGCCTGGGGCACCGGCACCGTTCGGAGCCCTGCATCGCGCAGGAGGACCCGCGCGGGCGCCCGATCTGGTGGATCGGCGCCGCCGGTGCCGAGCACGACGCCGGCCCCGGCACCGATTTCCATTCCGTGCGCATGGGCTACATCTCGATCACGCCGATCCATGTCGACCTCACGCGCTACCAGGCGCTGGAAAAGGTCGCCAGCTGGGTCGGCGCACTGGAGGCGGCGCTGCCGCGATGAGCGTATTCAGCCGCGACAGCCGCGACGCGCAGGGCCTGGGCATGACCAGCCAGCGCGCCCGTGCGCGCCTGATCGAGCGCCTGCGCGCCGAAGGCATCAAGGACCATCGCGTGCTCGACGCGATCGCGCAGGTGCCGCGCCATCTGTACATCGACGAGGGCCTGGAATCGCGCGCCTACGAGGACACCGCGCTGCCGATCGGTCTGGGCCAGACGATCTCGCAGCCGTGGGTGGTGGCGCGCATGACCGAGGCCATCCTCGAGCATGGCGTGCCGCGCAAGGTGCTCGAGATCGGCACCGGCTCGGGCTACCAGGCCGCGGTGCTGGCCCGGATCGTGCCCGAGGTCTGCTCGGTCGAGCGCATCCACAAGCTGCTGCGCCAGGCGCGCATGCGCTTCCGCCAGCAGGGCCTCAACAACATCCGCTCGCGCCACGACGACGGGCGCAAGGGCTGGCCGGAGGAAGCGCCCTTCGACGCGATCGTGGTGACCGCGGCCGGCGCCGAGGTCGACCCGCTGCTGCGCGAGCAGCTTGCACCCGGCGGCGTGCTGGTGGCGCCGATCGGACCGCCGGGCTCGCAGGTGCTGGTGCGCGAACGCCGCACCGAGGACGGCTACCCGCGCGAAATGCTCGGCAGCGTGAGTTTCGTGCCGTTGCTGGCGGGACTGGCCTAGTGCAGCTGTTCGCGCCGCTGTATGGGCGGGTCATGGCCTGGTCGCGTCATCGGCAGGCACCGCGCTACCTCGGCCTGCTGAGCTTCGTCGAGGCCTTCGTGTTCCCGGTCCCGCCCGAGGTGATGCTGGCGCCGATGACGCTGGCGCAGCCGCGCGCGTGGTTCCGCTACGCCTCGATCAGCCTGGTGTGCGCGCTCGCCGGAGGCCTGGTGGGCTACGCGATCGGCGCCTTCGGGATCGAGCTCGTGCTGCCGCTGCTCGAGCGCCTGGGCTACTCGGCGCGCTTCGAGGAAGTGCGGAAAATGGCCAGCGACCACGGCTTCTGGCTGCTGCTGGTCGGGGGCTTCACCCCGATTCCGCTCAAGCTGTTTACCCTGGCGTCAGGCGCGGTGCACATGCCGCTGCTACCGTTCCTGGCCGGCCTCTTCATCGGCCGTGCCAAGCGGGTGTACCTGGTGGCCGGCGCGGTCCGCTTGGGTGGCGAGCGCGCCGAGCAGCTCCTGCACCGGCACGTCGAGAAGGTCGGCTGGGGTGCGCTGCTCCTGCTGGTGCTGTTGGTGGCCTGGTTCTGGTGGAGCCATCAGGCGTGATGCGCATGAAATCTTCCCGCGGTTGGCTGCTCGCCGTGCTCCTGGCCGGCTGCGCGACCGTGAACGATGCACCGGTGGACGAGCGTTCGACGCCGATGGTTGGGCGCGCAGCGGCGCCCGAGGGCGCCGAGCATGTCGTGGTCGCGGGCGACACGCTTTACGGCGTCGCGTTCCGGCACGGGCTGGACTATCGCCGGCTGGCCGCGTGGAACGGCATCGCCTCGCCCTACACCATCCGTCCCGGGCAACACCTGCGCCTGGTCGCGCCGAGTTCGAGCGCATATCCGGAGCGCCCGGGCGCCGGGGCCCCGGTGTCGGATGCCCTTGCGCCGGACTTCAACGGCAGCACGCAGACCTATGCGACCGCCGAGGCGCCGGTTTCGACGGCGGCGCCGCTGCAGGTCGAAGCCTTGCCGGAGGATGCACCGTCGCGGCCAGCACCGATGGCCGCGCCTGCGAGCACGCGTGCTGCGCCGCCGCGTGCGCCTGCCACTTCGTCCACCGGCCCGGTGTCGGCGGCAATCGGCAACCCGGCGGATGCGCCGGCGCCTGGCACAGCACCGCCACCCATGCCGAACCCGCCACCCGCCGCAGCGCCCGTTGCCTTGGATCCCGCGCCACTCGCGCCCGCGCCTGGCGCCATCGCCAAGGCGCCCACGCAGTCGGTCGCCGGCGTGGCGTGGCGCTGGCCCGCGGACGGGCGGGTCGCGAACCGCTACGTCGCCGGCGATGCCGCGCGCCAGGGCATCGACATCCTGGGCCGCGAAGGCCAGGCAGTGACCGCGGCGGCCGACGGCGAAGTGGTCTACAGCGGCAATGGCCTGCTGGGCTACGGCGAACTGGTGATCATCAAGCACTCCGGCGATTTCCTCTCCGCCTACGGCCACAATCGTCGCCGCCTGGTCGCCGAGGGCACGCGCGTCCGTGGCGGCCAGCCCATCGCCGAGATGGGCAAGGGTGGCGGCGTCGAGCGCCTGCACTTCGAGATCCGTCGCGACGGCAAGCCGGTCGATCCCGTGGCCTACCTGCCGCGGCGCTGACGAGCGCGCACGCGCAAGTTCGCGCCCGCTACGTCATGCCAGGCGCCACCAATCGGACTAGAATCCGGGACCCGCACCGGGCGCAGCCATGCATCGCGATCCGGATTCCGAACCGATTCCGCCGGAGTTTCCTGACCCGGGACCGTCCACCGACGGGCCCGACGAGGAAGCGCGCGATTCCACCACGGCATACCTCAACGAGATCGGCCTGATCGCGCTGCTCGACGCCGAGGACGAGGTGCGCCTGGCGCGTGCCCTGCGCAATGGCGACCCGACGGCGCGCCGGCGGCTGATCGAGGCCAACCTGCGCCTGGTGGTCAACGCGGCGCGCAACTACGTCGGGCGCGGCATGGCCTTCCTCGACCTCATCGCCGAGGGCAACCTGGGCCTGATCCGCGCGGTCGAGAAATTCGATCCCGAGCGCGGCTTCCGCTTCTCGACCTATGCCATGTGGTGGATACGCCAGGCGATCGAGCGCGGCCTGATCCAGCACGGGCGCACCGTGCGGCTGCCGGTGCACGTGGTGCGTGAATTGGCCCAGGTGCTGCGGGCCAATCGCGAGCTGACCGTGAAACAGGGCCACGCGCCCAGCCTCGACCAGCTTGCCGTGGCGGTCGGCAAGGGATCGGGCGAGATTGCGCAGTTGTTCCGCCTGAGCGAGCGGGTCAGTTCGCTGGAGGCGTCGATTTCGGCCGAGGACGATCGCGCCCTGAGCGAATCGATTGCGGCCGACGAGGAAGACGACCCCATGAGCCTGCTGGCCGAAGCCAATGCGGCCAACAAGCTCGAGGGCTGGATGCGTGGCCTGTCGCTACGCCAGCGCGACGTGATCGCACGGCGCTATGGGCTCGCCGAGCGTCCGGTGCAGAGCCTGGCCGAGATTTCGGCCGAGATCGGCGTCACCCGCGAACGCGTGCGCCAGATCCAGATCGAGGCGCTGGCGCGACTGCGCAAGCTGTGCGCCGCGGAAGGCCTGGCGGGGGCCCGCCCGCGGGGCTGAGCCTGCGGTTCAGCCCGCGGCGATGGCGAAGCGCACGGGCACCAGCCCGCGCGGGGTTGCTCAGTCCGGCAGGGGCAGCATGAAGGCCGCCACCGCGCGCCGACCTTCGGCGGCCAGCACGTTGAACGTGCGCGCCGCGGCCGCGTTGTCCATGACCTCGACGCCCACGCCCCGGGTCAGGAACCGGGCCAGGATGGCGGCAGCGGGGAAGCGCTGGCGCGACCCCGTACCCAGCAGCACCACCTCGGGCAGCAGCGCCAGCACCGCGTCGACGCTGGCCGCATCCAGGGCTTCGATCGCGGGGACGGGCCAATCCTCGACCACGCGGTCCACGGCCAGCAGGAAGCTGCGGGTGAGTTCGCGGTCGCCCAGCACCACCCGGGCCGCCTCGCAGCGGCGCACGAACAGGGTGCCGTCGGGATCCTGGCGCAGCAGCGACATGCGAGTTCGCTCAGCGCGGCAGTTCGACCCGTTGCCGCTCGGGATTGGCCTTGTAGAAGGTCGCGGTCTTGCCGACCCGCTGGACGACCTCGGCCCCTGCCTCCGCGGCCAGCCGCTCGACCAGCGCCACGCGGGCTTCGCGGTCGTCCACCGCGAGCTTGACCTTGACCAGTTCGTGGTACTCGAGCGCCGTGGCGAACTCGGTGCTGACTGCCGGCGTCAGGCCCTTGCCACCGACCGCGACGATCGGCTTCAGCGCATGGGCCAGGCCACGCAGGTATCGGATTTGACTGGATTTCAGCGGCATGGGACGGGCGCGGCAGGGCGATGGCGGCAGAGGGTATCATGCTGCGTTGCGGCACCCGACCGACCGAACCTGAGCCCACCCCATGGCGCGCAGCAAGACCAGCCAGCGTTGGCTCAAGGAGCACTTCGCCGACCCCTATGTGAAGCGGGCCCAGGCCGAGGGCCTGCGCTCGCGCGCGGCCTACAAGCTCGAGGAACTGATCGAGCGCGATCGCCTGCTCAAGCCCGGCATGAACGTGGTCGACCTTGGCGCCGCGCCGGGCGGCTGGTCGCAAATGGTGCGAGCGCGCCTGGGCGAGCGCGGCCGCGTGGTTGCGCTCGACATCCTGCCCATGGCCAGCATCGCCGGGGTCGAGTTCCTGGAGGGCGATTTCCGCCTCGAGCAGGTGCTGGAACGCCTCGAACAGGTCCTGGGCGGCGCCCGCGTCGACCTTGTGCTCTCCGACATGGCCCCCAACATGACCGGGGTGGGTTCGGTCGACCAGGCCCGGGCGATGGAGCTGGCCGAACTGGCCCGCGACTTCGCCCAGACCCATCTCGATCCGGGCGGCGCGTTCCTGGTGAAGCTGTTCCAGGGTTCAGGATTCGACGATTACCTCAAGGACTTGCGGCGCCGATACGCCAAGATCACGATGCGCAAGCCCAAGGCGTCGCGTGCGCGCAGTCCCGAGGTCTACGCGCTGGCGACCGGCTTCAAGGGCGCCGCGGCAACTTGAGGCGCAGCGGCAGCGGTTCACCCCGCGGTCGCACGGCAGGTCCTACGATGCAGCCCATGCATTCCCAGTCCACGCGCAACTGAAGGTCCCGCGATGCCCGACATGGCAAAGAACATCCTGGTCTGGCTGGTCATCGGCCTGGTGCTGCTGACCGTATTCCAGAGCCTTTCCACGCGCACGAGCGCGGCCCAGGAGATGTCCTATTCGGACTTCCTCAAGGAAGTGCGCGCCGACAACGTGGCCAAGGTCAGCATCGACGCCGACCGCACCACGATCACCGGGGTGCGCCGCGACAACTCGGCCTTCCGCACCTTCGCGCCCTACGACGACGAACTGATCAACGACCTGGTCAAGCACGACGTGCAGTTCGAGCAGGTCCCGCCCAAGCAGAACAACCTGCTGCTCGAGATCCTGATCTCCTCGTTGCCGTTCCTGATCTTCATCGGCGTGTTCGTGTACTTCATGCGCCAGATGCAGGCCGGGTCCGGCGGGCGCGGGGCGATGAGCTTCGGGCGCTCGCGCGCGCGCCTGCAGGGCGAGGACCAGGTCAAGATCACCTTCGCCGACGTCGCCGGCTGCGACGAGGCCAAGGAAGAGGTCCACGAGCTGGTCGATTTCCTGCGCGATCCGGGCAAGTTCCAGAAGCTCGGCGGGCGCATCCCGCGCGGCGTGCTGATGGTGGGTTCGCCGGGCACCGGCAAGACGTTGCTGGCCAAGGCCATCGCCGGCGAGGCCAAGGTGCCGTTCTTCACCATTTCGGGTTCCGATTTCGTCGAGATGTTCGTCGGCGTCGGCGCCTCGCGCGTGCGCGACATGTTCGAGCAGGCCAAGAAGCACGCGCCCTGCATCATCTTCATCGACGAGATCGACGCGGTCGGGCGCCATCGCGGCGCCGGCCTGGGCGGCGGCCACGACGAGCGCGAGCAGACCCTCAACCAGCTGCTGGTCGAGATGGACGGCTTCGAGGGCAACGAGGGCATCATCGTCATCGCCGCCACCAACCGGCCCGACGTGCTCGACCCGGCGCTGCTGCGCCCGGGCCGCTTCGACCGCCAGGTGGTGGTGCCGCTGCCCGACCTGCGCGGGCGCGAGCAGATCCTCAAGGTCCACATGCGCAAGGTCCCGATCGGCGATGACGTCGACCCGACCAAGATCGCGCGCGGCACGCCGGGCTTCTCCGGCGCCGACCTCGCCAACCTGGTCAACGAGGCGGCCCTGTTCGCGGCGCGCGAAAGCGGCAAGGACGTGCGGATGTCGCACTTCGAGCGCGCCAAGGACAAGATCATGATGGGCGCCGAGCGCAAGTCCATGGTGATGAACGAGCAGGAGAAGAAGCTCACCGCCTACCACGAGGCCGGCCACGCGATCGTCGGCCGGGTGGTGCCCGACCACGACCCGGTCTACAAGGTCAGCATCATCCCGCGCGGCCGCGCGCTGGGCGTGACCATGTTCCTGCCCGAGGAAGACCGTTACAGCCACAGCAAGGTCGCGCTCGACAGTCGCCTGGCCAGCCTCTACGGCGGACGCGTCGCCGAGGAGATCATCTTCGGCCTCGACAAGGTCACGACCGGGGCCGCGAACGACATCCAGCGCGCGACCCAGCTGGCGCGCAACATGGTGACCAAGTACGGCCTGTCCGACGAGCTCGGGCCCATCGCCTACAGCGACGAGGAAGAGGAAGTGTTCCTGGGCCGCTCCGTGACCCAGCACAAGAACGTTTCCGACGACACCGCGCGGCGCATCGACGCCGCCGTGCGCGGGGTGATCGACGCGGCCTACGCCCAGGCCAGGCAGATCCTCACCACCCACCTCGACAAGCTCAATGCGATGGCCGAGGCCCTGCTGCAGTACGAGACTATCGACGCCGAGCAGATCGACGCGATCATGGCCGGCCGCGTGCCCGGGCCGCCCAAAGGCTGGGACGATGTCGGTCCCAAGGGCGGCGACGGCAACGTCGCGACGCCGATCGGCAGCGCCGCGCCGCAGACCTGAAGCCGGACGTCGCGCCCACGCGGGCGCGCCGAGTGGTGGCCGGATCGGCGCACGCTGCCCGCGTCGCACGGCCTCCGGTCCGAACGGAGTCGCCGATGTTCGATCTCGCCCAGACCCTGGATTGTCGCGGCCGCGGACTGCGCCTGGACCGGGCGCGCATCATGGGCGTGGTCAATGTCACGCCCGATTCCTTTTCCGATGGCGGGCAGTTCGTCGACGTCGCTGCGGCGGTCGCCCATGGCCTCAAGCTGGTCGAGGAGGGCGCGGACCTGCTCGACGTGGGCGGCGAATCGACCCGTCCGGGCGCGCAGCCGGTCGCGGTGGCCGAACAACTGCGGCGCGTGGTGCCGGTGATCGAGCGGCTCGCGGCCGCCACCGCGGTACCGATCGCGGTCGACACCTCGGCGCCGGAGGTCATGCGCGCCGCGGTCGCCGCCGGTGCCGGCATGGTCAACGACGTGCGCGCGCTGTCGGCCGAGGGCGCGGCCGAGACCGCCGCCGAGCTCGGCGTGGCGGTGTGCCTGATGCACATGCGCGGCGAGCCTGGGCACATGCAGGACGACCCCGACTACGCCGACGTGGTCGGCGAGGTGCACCGCTACCTCGCCGAGCGCATCCTGGCCTGCCAGTTCGCCGGCATCGACCAGCGCCGGGTGGTGGCCGACCCGGGCTTCGGCTTCGGCAAGACCCTGGCGCACAACCTCGAGTTGTTGCGCGCGCTGGAGCGTTTCGGCTCGCTCGGCGTGCCCTTGCTGGTGGGCCTGTCGCGCAAGTCGCTGGTCGGTGCCTTGACCGGCCGCGAACCGGGCCAGCGCGCGATCGGTTCGGCGGCGGCCGCCCTGATCGCGGTGCAGCGCGGCGCGGCGATCGTGCGCGTGCACGACGTGGCGGCCACGCGCGACGCACTGGCAGTGTGGGAGGGCGTGCGCAGCGGCGCGGTCGCCGCGCCGCGTTCGCGCGCGGCGGTCGCCGATGCGACGCGGCGCGCGCGCCTGCTGGAAGACGAATAGCAGCACCGTGCTGCGCGGCGCCGCGCGCATGCGCTAGTCTGCGCGACCTTCGCACCCGCGCCGCGCGCGCCGGTGCCCGCAGCATCAGCGACAGGGGTATGGCATGGCCGCACGCAAGTATTTCGGCACCGATGGCATCCGCGGCCGCGTGGGCGAATGGCCGATCGCGGCCGACTTCGTCCTGCGCCTGGGCCGCGCCGCCGGACGCGCGCTGTCGGCCGCCGGCGGCGACGGCTCGGTCCTGATCGGCAAGGACACGCGCCTGTCGGGTTACATGTTCGAGGCGGCGCTGGAAGCCGGATTGATCGCCTCGGGCGCCAACGTGCGCCTGCTGGGGCCGATGCCGACGCCCGCGGTCGCCTACCTCACGCGCGAGGCCGGGGCCAGCGGCGGCATCGTGATCAGCGCCTCGCACAATCCGCACGAGGACAACGGCATCAAGTTCTTCTCGGCCATGGGCGAAAAGCTCGACGATGCGCTCGAGGCCGCGATCGAGGCCGAGATCGAGGCCGAATTCCGCACGGTCGCGCCGGAGCGCCTGGGCAAGGCCACGCGCATGACCGATGCGCCGCAGCGCTACCTGGGCTTCTGCCGCAGCACGGTGCCGGCGGGCTTCTCGCTCGACGGGCTCAAGCTGGTGCTCGATTGCGCGCATGGCGCCAACTACGAATTGGGACCGCGCCTGCTGCGCGCGCTGGGCGCGGTCGTGCATGCACTGGGCTGCGAGCCCGACGGCCTCAACATCAATCGTGGCGTGGGCTCGACCCATCCGGAGACCCTGGCCCAGGCGGTGCGCGAGACCGGGGCCGCGATCGGGATCGCCTTCGACGGCGACGGCGACCGGGTGGTGATGGCCGACGCGCGCGGGCGCGTGATCGACGGCGATGACCTGCTCTACGTGCTGGCGCGCGACTGGCAGGCCAGCGGTCGCCTGCGCGGCCCGGTGGTCGGCACGCTGATGACCAACTTCGGGCTCGAGTCGGCCTTTGCCGCGATGGGCGTGCCCTTCCACCGCGCCAAGGTCGGCGATCGCTACGTGCACCAGATGCTGATCGAGCGCGGCGGCGTGCTCGGCGGCGAGGCCTCGGGCCATATCCTGTGCCTGGACCGCGCCACCACCGGCGACGCGCTGGTCAACGCGCTGCAAGTACTCGAGGTCATGCAGCGCCAGGGCGCCACGCTGGCCGAATTGTGCGAGGGCCTGCGCCGCTTTCCACAGCGCACGGTCAACGTCCGCGTCGCGCCCGGCGCGCGCCCGGCCGAGCATCCGGACGTGATCGCCGCCCGTGGCGCGATCGAGCAGGAACTCGCGGGCCGCGGGCGCGTCGTGTTGCGGCCGTCGGGCACCGAACCGGTGGTCCGGGTCACGGTCGAGGCCGAGGACGCGGCGCAAGTCGAGCGGCTGGTCCGGCGGCTGGCGGCGGCCGTAGAATCGGCCGCCTGAGCGCGGCCTGACCCACGTCAAGGCGCCGGCCGGTGCCGCGCGCGAAGCTGCGCGCCGTCGCGAGCCCTGGAGCCCACCGCATGAACGCAGTTCCGACCCTCGACATCGGCCGCTACGAACGCGACCGCTCGCGCTTCGTCGCGGAGCTCGGCAGCGCCTATCGCGAGTTCGGTTTCTGCGGCATCAGCGGCCACGGCATCCCGCTGGCGCTCATCGAGCGCGCGTACGCCGCGTTCCAGGCCTTCTTCGCCCTGCCGGCCGAAACCAAGCTGCGCCACCACCTCAAGGGCACGGGCGGCGCGCGCGGCTACACGCCCTTCATGGTCGAGACCGCCAAGGACTCGCAGTACCCCGACCTCAAGGAGTTCTGGCACATCGGGCGCGAGCTGCCCGACGGCTCGCCGTTCCGCGCAATGATGCCGCCCAACCTGTGGCCGTCCGAGGTCACGGGCTTCCGTGAACTGGGCTACGGTTTGTACCAGGCGCTCGACGCGCTGGGCACGCGCGTGCTGCGCGCGCTGGCCCTGCACATCGGCTTGCCGGAGCGCTGGTTCGACGACAAGATCGACCACGGCAATTCGATCCTGCGCCCGATCCACTATCCGCCGATCACCCAGGCCGAGGTGCCGAACGTGCGCGCCGGGGCGCACGAGGACATCAACTTCATCACCCTGCTGGTCGGTGCCAGCGCCGAGGGCCTGCAGGTCCTGACCCGGGCGGGCGAATGGCTGCCGATCACCACCCAGGGCGACGCGATCGTGGTCAACATCGGCGACATGCTGCAGCGCCTGACCAACCACGTGTACCCCTCGACCACCCATCGCGTGGTCAATCCGCCGGGCGACAAGGCGCGCCAGCCGCGCTATTCGGTGCCGTTCTTCCTGCACCCCAACCCGGAGTTCCTGATCGACGTGCTGCCATCGTGCGTCACGCTGCAGAACCCGTCGCGCTATCCGCAGCCGATCACGGCCGACGGCTACCTCAAGGAACGCCTGCGCGAGATCCGCCTCGCCTGAGGATCACTTCGTGCGCCGGAAGCTGCGCGCGCGCCGCGCGGTGATTGCCAGCGCCAGCGAATCGGGCATGAGCTTCACTGCCGCGCGGATCAGGCGATAGACCCGGCCGTTGACCACCACGACCTGGCCGCGCTCGACCGCATCGAGGCTCTCGCGCGCGACCGCGTCGGCCTCGAGCCACATCCACCTGGGCATGCCGGCCATGGCCTGGCGCACGCCGACGACGTCGTGGAACTCCGAATGGGTGAAGCCCGGGCAGCAGGCGGTGACGTGGATGCCGTGGCTGCGATTCTCCAGCGCGAGCGACTCCGAGAGCTTGATGAGATAGCTCTTCGCCGCTGCGTAAAGCGTGTGGCCCGGCGTGCCCGGCACCAGCCCCGCCAGCGAGGCGACGTTGACGATGCGTCCGTAGCCGCGCTCGCGCATGCCGGGCAGGAACTGCCAGCACAGGGCCGACGGCGCGGTGACCATGACCTCGATGAAGTCGCGCTGGCGCTCCCAGGGCTGGCTGACCAGCGTGCCCGGCACGCCGTAACCGGCGTTGTTGACCAGCATCGAGACCGGCAGGCCGTCGCGGCGCGTGGCGTCTGCCAGCAGCGGCACCGCGGCGGGATCGGCCAGGTCGGCGGCCACCACGCGCGCCTGGATCGGATGGCACGAGGTCAGTTCCCGTGCCAGCGCCTGCAGGCGCTCCTCGCGCCGCGCGGTCAGGACCAGCGACCAGCCGCGCGCCGCGAGTTCACGCGCGAAGGCCGCGCCGATGCCGGCCGAGGCGCCGGTGACCAGGGCCCAGCGCGGGAAACCGGAATTCGTCATGGCCTGCTCGCGGGATTCGATGGAAGCGCGATTCTAGCGGTCGCCGCGCCAACGTCCGCGGCGCACGCCGGCAGGCCGCCCCGCGCTAGGCAGTAGCGTGGCGCGCCGCTATCCTGCGCGCCCGCGCTGTCGCCGACGCGGAATGGAGCTGCCATGAGGCGCATGCTGGTCGCAGGCAACTGGAAGATGCACGGCACCCGCGCCTCGGCGCGCGAGCTGGTCGCGGCGCTCGTGGCGGCGCCGGTGGCCGCGGTCGAGCTCGCGGTGATGCCGCCGTATCCGCTGCTGCCGGCCCTGGTCGCGGAGTTCGGCGCCGGTCCGCTGGCGTTCGGCGGCCAGGATGTGAGCGCGCACGCGCAAGGTGCCTACACGGGCGAAGTCTCGGCGGCGATGCTGGTCGAATGCGGTTGCCGCTACGCCATCGTCGGCCATTCCGAGCGCCGCCAGCAGCACGCGGAGAACAACGAACTGGTGGCGGCGAAGTTCGCTGCCGCCCAGGCCGCGGGACTGGTGCCGATCCTGTGCGTGGGCGAGACCCTGGCCGAACGCGATGGCGGCCGCACCGAGGACGTGGTCGGCGCGCAACTGGCCGCGGTGCTCGCCCGTTGTGGGCCGCAGGCCTTCGCCAGCGCGGTGCTGGCCTACGAGCCGGTCTGGGCGATCGGCACCGGACGCACCGCCACGGCCGGACAGGCCCAGGCGGTGCACCGCTACCTGCGTGGCAAACTGGCCGAGCGGGATGCTAGAATGGGGGGCTCGCTGCGAATCCTGTATGGGGGCAGCGTGAAGCCGGGCAACGCGCTGGAGCTGTTTTCGCAGCCCGACGTCGACGGCGGGCTGATCGGCGGCGCCTCCCTCGTGGCGGCCGATTTCCTCGCCATCGCCGCCGCCGCGCGCGCTGCCACTGGCGCCAGCCAACCACAGCAAATGCCATGACCCTGACCGTCCTCAACATCATCTACGTACTGCTCGCGATCGCGATGATCGGGTTCATCCTGGTCCAGCGAGGCGCGGGCGCGCAGGCCGGCTCCGGCTTCGGCGCGGGGGCCTCGGCCACCGTGTTCGGCGCCCGTGGCGCCGGCAACTTCCTGACCCGCGCCACCGGCGTGCTGGCCGCACTGTTCCTCCTACTCAGCCTGGGCATGGCCTGGTGGATCACGCATGGCGCCAAGCGCGACACCAGCGGCGAGCTGGGCGTGATGGCGGGCGCCACGGTCACGACCGAGGCGGCGCCCGCCGCGCCGGTCGGCGACGTCCCGGCTGCCCCGGTCGTGACGCCCGTTGCGGCGCCCGCGGCTGCAGCCAATGATGTACCCGCTGCAACGCCCGCAATCGAGGCCGCGCCGGCACCCGAGGTGGAGTCGCAAGACCCGCCGAAGCAGTAGGTGAGGCGATACAATCCGCTTCACGCAGCATCCCCCGCCCAGGTGGTGGAATTGGCAGACACGCTATCTTGAGGGGGTAGTGACGCAAGTCGTGCGGGTTCGAGTCCCGCCCTGGGCACCAACAAGCTGGAAGTAGCGCGCGATGAGGGCGCTATGCGTTTGCGAGATGCGAGGCGAGCAAGTACCCGGTCGCGCAACGGCCCCGTCGCGCTGCTGCCGGGTCACGTAGTCCCGGAAACCAGGCAGCTCATGGAACTGCGCGAATACCTGCCGATCCTGCTCTTCCTCGGCGTGTCGACCATCATGGGCATGGTCCTGCTGGGACTGGGTACGTTGCTCGGGCCGCGCCGCCCGGGCGCCGAGAAGCTCTCGCCCTACGAGTGCGGCTTCGAGGCCTTCGAGGACGCGCGCATGAAGTTCGACGTGCGCTACTTCCTCGTCGCCATCCTGTTCATCGTCTTCGACCTCGAAATCGCGTTCCTGTTCCCGTGGGCGGTGGTGTTCACCGACCTTGGCGCGCAGGGCCTCGCGGTCATGGGCCTGTTCCTGGGCGTGCTGGTGATCGGGTTCGTGTACGTGTGGAAGAAGGGGGCGCTGGAATGGGAGTAGGCGCGCTGTTCCACGGCCCCGAGCCGATCGGCATCGTCGACGACATCCTGCGCCCGGTGGGCGAGAACCCGCTGCTCGAGCGCGGCTTCCTCACCACCAACGTCGACACCCTGCTCAACTGGGCCCGCACCGGCTCGATGTGGCCGATGACCTTCGGCCTGGCCTGCTGCGCGGTCGAGATGATGCACGCCGGCGCGTCGCGCCTGGACCTCGACCGTTTCGGCACCTTCTTCCGCCCCAGCCCGCGCCAGTCCGACGTGATGATCGTGGCCGGCACCCTGGTCAACAAGATGGCCCCGGCGCTGCGCAAGGTCTACGACCAGATGCCCGAGCCCAAGTGGGTCATCTCGATGGGCTCGTGCGCCAACGGCGGCGGCTACTACTATTATTCCTACGCGGTGGTGCGCGGCTGCGATCGCGTGGTGCCGGTCGATATCTACGTGCCCGGCTGTCCGCCGACCGCCGAGGCGCTGGTTTACGGGATCCTGCAGTTGCAGAAGAAGATCCGCCGCACCCATACCATCGCGCGCTGAGCCCGGACCATGACCGAGTCCCAACCCGCGCTGGCCGAACGACTGGCGACGCGCTTCGGCGACAAGCTCGCGCGCGTGCAGTCCGCGCTGGGCGAGGTCACCATCGAGGTCGCGGCCGAGCACCTGGTCGAGGTCGCGCGCGCGCTGCGCGACGAGCGCGAGCTGCGCTTCGAGCAGCTGATCGACCTGTGCGGGGTCGACTACCTCAGTTTCGGGCAGGACGAGTGGGAGACCACCAAGGTCTCGAATGGCGGCTTCAGCCGCGGGGTCGAGGGCGAGGGCGCCGGTCGTTTCGCCTGGAGCGCCGCGGTCACGCCACCGATGCCGCGCCGTTACGCCGTCGTGGTGCACCTGCTGTCGCTGGCCAACAACCAGCGCCTGCGCCTGCGCGTATTCGCCAGCGACGAGGCGCTGCCGTCGGTGCCGTCGCTGGTCGATACCTGGATATCGGCGACCTGGTTCGAGCGCGAGGCCTTCGACCTGTTCGGCATCCTGTTCGACGGCCACCCGGACCTGCGGCGCCTGCTGACCGACTACGGCTTCGTCGGCCACCCGTTCCGCAAGGACTTCCCGCTGGTCGGCAACGTCGAGGTGCGCTACGACCCCGAGCGCGGGCGCGTGGTGTACGAGCCGGTCAGCATCGAGCCGCGCGTGGGCGTGCCGCGCGTGGTGCGCGACGACTCGCGCTACCTGCAGGGCCAGGCCGAAGAGGCCGCGGCGCCGTCGAAGGCGGGCTAGGGCGATGCAGGAGATCCACAACTACACCATGAACTTCGGCCCGCAGCACCCGGCCGCGCACGGCGTGCTGCGCCTGGTGCTGGAGCTCGACGGCGAGACCGTGGTGCGCGCCGACCCGCATATCGGCCTGCTGCACCGGGCCACCGAGAAGCTGGCCGAGTCCAAGCCCTACAACCAGTCGATCGGCTACATGGACCGGCTCGACTACATGTCGATGATGTGCAACGAGCACGCCTACGTGCGCGCCATCGAACGGCTGCTCGGGATCGAGGCCCCGCTGCGCGCGCAGTACATCCGCACCATGTTCGACGAGATCACCCGCATCCTCAACCACCTGTTGTGGATCGGTTCGAACGCGCTCGACCTCGGCGCCATGGCGGTGTTCCTGTATGCGTTCCGCGAGCGCGAGGAACTCATGGACGCCTACGAGGCGGTCAGCGGCGCGCGCATGCATGCCACGTACTACCGCCCAGGCGGCGTCTATCGCGACCTCCCGGACCGCATGTCGCAGTACCGCCAGAGCCCGTGGACCAAGGGCGCCGACCTCAAGCGCCGCAACGAGTGGCGCGAAGGTTCGCTGCTCGATTTCATCGATGCCTTCGCCGCCGACTTCCCGTCCAAGGTCGACGAGTACGAGACCCTGCTCACCGACAACCGGATCTGGAAGCAGCGCACGGTCGGCATCGGCGTGGTCGCGCCGGAGCAGGCGCTGCGCTGGGGCATGTCGGGGCCGATGCTGCGCGGTTCGGGCATCGCCTGGGACCTGCGCAAGAAGCAGCCCTATGCCGCGTACGACCGGGTTGATTTCGACCTGCCGCTGGGCAGCAACGGCGACTGCTACGACCGCTACCTGGTGCGGGTCGAGGAGATGCGCCAGTCCGGCCGCATCATCCGCCAGTGCGTGCAGTGGCTGCGCGACAACCCCGGCCCGGTGATGTGCGCCAGCCACAAGGTGGCGCCACCCTCGCGCACCGAGATGAAGGAGGACATGGAAGCCCTCATCCACCACTTCAAGCTCTTTACCGAGGGCTACAACGTGCCCGTCGGCGAGGCCTACGCGGCGGTCGAGGCGCCCAAGGGCGAGTTCGGCGCCTACATCGTTTCCGACGGCGCCAACAAGCCGTTCCGGGTCAAGCTGCGCGCGCCCGGCTTTGCCCATCTTTCCGCGATCGACGAGCTCGTGCGCGGCCACATGCTGCCCGATGTCGTGGCCGTGATCGGCACGCTCGACATCGTGTTCGGCGAGATCGATCGATGAAGGCGAGCGGCAACTTCGCCGCGGTGAAGGACGTGGACCCGGCCGTGGCGCTGGGCGAGCACACGCGCGCGCACATCGACCACTGGGCGGCCAAGTTCCCGCCGGAGCGCAGGCGCTCGGCGCTGATCCAGGGGCTGATGGCGGCGCAGGAGCAGAACGGCGGCTGGCTCAGCGACGAGTTGATTGCCGCGGTGGCGAAGTACCTCGGTTTGCCGCCGGTGTGGGCCTACGAGGTCGCCACCTTCTATTCGATGTTCGACCTCGCGCCGGTTGGCCGGCACAAGGTCGCGATCTGCACCAACATTTCCTGCTGGCTCAACGGCGCGCACGACCTGGTCGCGCACGTCGAGCGCAAGCTCGGTTGCAAGCTGGGCGAGAACTCGGTTGATGGACGCGTCACGCTGGTGTGCGAGGAGGAGTGCCTGGCGGCTTGCGCCGGTGCGCCGATGATGGTGGTCGATGGGCATTACCACGAGAACCTGACGATCGAGAAGGTCGACAAGATCCTGGACGAGCTCCCGTAGGAGCGGCTTCAGCCACGACCCGAGGCGCATCGGGTCGCGGCTGAAGCCGCTCCTACAGCGGGCAATGAAACGAATACGAGAATCGCGCATGGCCTACGGCCCCGCTCCGCAGGAACACAACGTCTGCCTCAACACGCTGCACTACGAGCAGCCGTGGGCCTATGGGAATTACCTCAAGGCCGGCGGCTACCAGGCGTGGCGCAGGATCCTGGCCGAGAAGATGCCGCGCGAGACCGTGATCGAGATGGTCAAGCAGTCGGCCCTGCGCGGCCGCGGCGGCGCCGGCTTCCCGACCGGGCTCAAGTGGTCGTTCATGCCGCGCAGCGCGCCGGGCCAGAGGTACATCCTGTGCAATTCGGACGAGTCCGAGCCCGGCACCTGCAAGGACCGGGATCTCCTGCGCTACAACCCGCACGCGGTGGTCGAGGGCATCGCGATCGCGTGCTACGCGACCAATTCCACGGTCGCCTACAACTACCTGCGCGGCGAGTTCCACCACGAGCCCTTCGAGCGCTTCGAGCAGGCGCTCAAGGAAGCCTGCGAGCACGGCTGGCTGGGCCGCGACATCCAGGGTTCGGGCGTGGACGTGGAGATCCACACCGCGCTCGGCGCCGGCGCCTACATCTGCGGCGAGGAAACCGCGATGATGGAGTCGCTCGAGGGCAAGAAGGGCCAGCCGCGCTTCAAGCCGCCGTTCCCGGCCAATTTCGGTCTCTACGGCCGGCCCACCACCATCAACAACACCGAGACCTACGCCTCGGTGCCGGCCATCATCCGCAACGGTCCCGAGTGGTTCCTGGGACTGGGCAAGGCCAACAACGGCGGGCCCAAGATCTTCTCGGTCTCCGGCCACGTCGCGCGGCCCGGCAACTACGAGATCCGCCTCGGCACCCCGTTCAAGGAACTGCTCGAACTCGCCGGCGGCATGCGCGGCGGGCGCAAGCTCAAGGCCGTGATCCCGGGTGGTTCGTCGATGCCGGTACTGCCGGCCGAGATCATGATGAACTGCACCATGGACTACGACTCGCTGCAGAAGGCCGGATCGGGCCTGGGCTCGGGCGCGGTCATCGTGATGGACGAGACCACGTGCATGGTGCGCGCCTGCCAGCGCATCGCGCGCTTCTACTACGCCGAGTCCTGCGGGCAGTGCACGCCGTGCCGCGAGGGCACCGGCTGGATGTACCGCGTGCTGACCCGCATCGTCGATGGCAAGGCCACGATCGAGGACGTGCACCTGCTCAAGGCCGCGGCCGGGCAGATCGAAGGCCACACCATCTGCGCCTTCGGCGAGGCGGCGGCATGGCCGGTGCAGGGCTTCCTGCGCCACTATTGGAACGAGTTCGAATACTTCGTGACCCACAAGCGCTCGATCGTCGACGCCGAACTGGGAGCTGCGGCATGAGCGCTTGCGCCGTCGCGGTCCAGACCGCCCTGGTGGCGTCATCCCGGCGCACGCCGGGATCCAGTCGCGCGACCCATTTGCATCGCTACTGGGTCCCGGCGTGCGCCGGGATGACGCCGGTGTTGGCAAAAGCGCCTTCGCGGGCCTGCATCGAGGGTCGGCCGTGAGCGCGCAGCCGCAGAATCCCACCGCCGCGCCCGACCTGGTCAACGTCGAAATCGACGGCAAGGCGCTCAAGGTCGCCAAGGGCTCGATGATCATCCAGGCCGCCGACGCGGCCGGGATCGCGATCCCGCGCTTCTGCTACCACGACAAGCTGCCGATCGCGGCCAATTGCCGCATGTGCCTGGTCGACGTCGAGAAGGCGCCCAAGCCGATGCCGGCCTGCGCCTCGCCGGTGACCGAGGGCATGAAGGTCTACACCCAGTCCAAGCGCGCGCTCGACGCGCAGCGCAGCGTGATGGAATTCCTCCTGATCAACCATCCGCTCGACTGCCCGGTGTGCGACCAGGGCGGCGAATGCGAGTTGCAGGACCTCTCGATCGGCTACGGTCGCTCGCTCAGCCGCTTCGTCGAGCGCAAGCGCGCGGTCGCCGACGAGGACCTCGGCGCGCTGATCTCCACCGACATGACGCGCTGCATCCATTGCACGCGCTGCGTGCGTTTCGTGTCCGAGATCGCCGGCACCCATGAGCTGGGTGGATTGGGTCGCGGCGAGAACCTCGAGATCGGCACCTACATCGGCAAGGCGATCGAGTCGGAACTCTCGGGCAACGTGATCGACGTCTGCCCGGTCGGCGCGCTCACCAACAAGGTGTTCCGTTTCCGCGCGCGCGCATGGGAACTGACTGCGCGCGAGTCGATCGGCTACCACGATGCGCTGGGCTCGAACCTGTGGCTGCACGCGCGACGCGGCGAAGTGCTGCGCGCGGTCCCGCGCGACAACGACGCGATCAACGAGTGCTGGTTGTCGGATCGCGACCGCTACAGCCACGAGGCCCTGGATTCGGCCGATCGCCTGGTCCAGCCGCAGCTCAAGCGGGCCGACGGGCAGTGGCGCGCGGCCAGCTGGGACGAGGCGATCGCCGCGGTCAGGGACGGGCTGCGCCAGTCGGTCGCCGAGCACGGCGGCGAGCAACTGGGCGCCCTGGTGGCGCCCTGGGCCACGGCCGAGGAAGGCCACCTGGTGGGTCGCTTGCTGCGCGGCCTGGGCTCCGAGAACATCGACCACCGCCTGCGCGTGCTGGATTTCGCCGACGCGCCCGTGGCGCAACCTTTCGCCCTGCCGCTGACGGCATTGGAACGCGCCGGCGCGATCCTGCTGGTCGGCTCGAACCCGCGCCACGATGCGCCACTGATGGGCCATCGGGTGCGCAAGGCCGTGCAGCGCGGCGCTGCCGTGCATGTGGTCAACCCGGTGCGCCACGATTTCAATTTCGAGACCCGGCACGAATCCATCGTGGGCACCTGGGGCATGGCCGCCGCGCTGGCGGCGCTGGCGAAGGCTGCGGCGGGCGACCGCGCCGTGCCGGAGTCCATCGCCGGGTTGGTCGCTGCTGCCGAGGCCGGCGCGCACGCGCGCGCCACCGTCGATGCGCTGCGCCAGGCGTCTGAATCGGTGCTGGTCTTCGGCGACTTCGCGGTGCAGCATCCGGCCGCCTCGCGCCTGCGCGCACTGGCGCGCTTCATCGCCGACGCCACCGGCTGCCACTACAACGAATTGCCTGCGGGTCCCAACGCGCTGGGCTTGGCCCGCGCGGGCGCGTTGCCATCAGGCAATGGACTGCACGCCGGCGCGCTGCTGGCGCGACCGCGCAAGGCCCTGCTGCTGCACCAGATCGAGGGCCCGATCGACTTTGCCGACGGCACCGCGGCGGCCAATGCGCTGCGCCAGTCGCAGTTCACGGTAGCGCTGTCGGCCTTCGACTCGACCGCGTTGCGGCAATACGCGCACGCGATCCTGCCGGTGGCCTTGCCGCCGGAAGGCGAGGGCAGCTACGCCAACGTGGACGGCATCGTGCAGACGGTCGCGGCCGCAGCGAAGCCGCCCGGTGACGCGCGTCCGGCGTGGCGGGTGCTGCGGGCGCTCGGCGGCGCGCTCGAGTTGGCGGGCTTTGGTTTCACGGAATTCGTCGAGCTGCGCGATGCTGCGCTCGCGGGCGCCGCGCCGGCATCGGGCGCCGGCATCTCGCATCGCGAGGCGCCGCAGGGCCTGACCCGCATCGCCACGCTGCCGATGTACCGCGTCGATCCGGTGGTTCGTCGGGCCGCGGCTTTGCAGGCGACGCCGCACGCGCTGCCGGCCCGCCTCGTGCTGCATCCGGGCGACGCGATTGCGCTGGGCCTGGGCGCCGGTGCACGCGCGCTGGTGTCCGACGGCGCGCTGGACCTCGCCCTGCCGATCGAGACCAGCACGGCGGTGCCGCATGGCGGCGCGTGGATCGAGGCGGGACACGCCGAGACCGCGCTGCTGGCCCCGGCCGGCGCGCCGATCACGGTGCGCAAGGCCTGAGCCATGTCCCAGGTCCCCGCCCTCATCGAGAACGCGACTTCCGGCTGGCCCGCCGTGGGGCTGGTGATCTGGACCCTGCTCAAGATCATCGCGCTGGTGTTGCCGCTGACGCTCATCGTGGCCTTCTACACCCTGGGCGAGCGCAAGATCCTCGCCTACATGCACACGCGCGTCGGCCCGAACCGGGTTGGCCCGCTCGGCCTGCTGCAGCCCTTCGCCGACGTGATCAAGCTGCTGGTCAAGGAGATCGTGGTCCCGTCGGCTTCGAGCAAGTTCCTGTTCCTGCTCGCGCCGGTGCTGGCGCTGGCGCCTGCCTTCGCGGCCTGGGCGGTGGTGCCTTTCGCCGATGGCGTGGTGCTGGCCAACATCAATGCCGGGCTGCTCTACCTGCTGGCGATGTCCTCGATGGGCGTGTACGGGATCATCCTCGCGGGCTGGGCCTCGAACTCGAAGTACGCGTTCCTGGGCGCGATGCGCTCGGCCGCGCAGGTCGTGTCGTACGAAATCGCGATGGGCTTCGCCCTGGTCGGCGTGCTGATCTGCGCCGGCTCGCTGAACCTGACCGAGATCGTGCGCGGGCAGGCTGGCGACCAGGGCTTCCTCGAGTGGTTCTGGCTGCCCTTGCTGCCGCTGTTCCTGATCTATTTCATCTCCGGCGTGGCCGAGACCAACCGCGCGCCCTTCGACGTCGCCGAGGGCGAGTCGGAGATCGTGGCCGGTTTCCACGTCGAATACGCCGGCGCCGGTTTCGCGGTGTTCTTCCTGGCCGAATACGCCAACATGATCCTGGTCTCGTTCCTGACCGCGATCCTGTTCGTCGGCGGTTGGCTGTCGCCGGTGCAGGGCTGGGTCGAGGGGCCGCTGGCGCAACCCGGGCCGTGGTGGTTGGCGCTCAAGGTCGTGTTCTTCATGTTCGTGCTGGTGTGGCTGCGGGCGACCTTCCCGCGCTACCGCTACGACCAGATCATGCGCCTGGGCTGGAAGGTGTTCATCCCGATCACGATCGTGTGGATCATGGTCGCGGCGTGGTTCGTGTTCGACCGCTGGATCGAGATCGGGGCCTGAGGACGCAACCATGAATCGCGTGTTCGCGTACCTGCGCAGCCTGATGCTCTTCGAACTGGTCGGCGGCCTCTTCCTGACCGCCAAGTACCTGGTGCGGCCCAAGTACACCGTGCGTTACCCGGAGGAGAAGATCCCCAAGTCCAACCGCTTCCGCGGGCTGCACGCGCTGCGCCGCTACCCCAACGGCGAGGAACGCTGCATCGCCTGCAAGCTGTGCGAGGCGGTCTGCCCCGCGCTGGCGATCACCATCGATTCCGAGCAGCGCGCCGACGGCACGCGCCGCACCACGCGCTACGACATCGACCTGTTCAAGTGCATCTTCTGCGGGTTCTGCGAGGAGTCGTGCCCGGTCGATTCGATCGTGGAAACCGACATCCACGAGTACCACTTCGAGCTGCGCGGCGAGAACCTGGTCAACAAGGCCCAGCTGCTGGCGATCGGCGACCGCTACGAGCGCGAGATCGCGGCGGCGCGGGCCCAGGACGCGTCGTACCGGTGAGCCCATGAGCATCGACCTCGTCCTCTTCTACGCCTTCGCCACCGTGCTGGTGGCCGCGGCGCTGGCCGTCATCACGGTGCGCAATACCGTTCACGCGGCGTTGTTCCTGGTCCTGACCTTCTTCACCTGCGCCTGCGTCTGGCTGCTGTTGCAGGCCGAGTTCCTCGCCATCGCGCTGGTCCTGGTCTACGTGGGCGCGGTGATGGTGCTGTTCCTGTTCGTGGTGATGATGCTCGACATCAACACCGCGCCCTTGCGCGAGGGCTTCGCGCGCTACCTGCCGGTGGCGCTGGTGGTGGCGGTGGTGATGCTGCTGGAGATGCTCGCGCTGATCGGCGTGCGGCGCATGGCCGGCCGTTTCGCCCCGCCGGATCCGGCCGTGGCCGCGGGCCTGTCGAACACCGAATGGCTGGGGCAGGCGTTGTTTCGCGATTATCTTCTGCCCTTCGAGGTCGCCGGCGTGATCCTGACCGTGGCGATCATCGCCGCCGTCGCGCTGACCCTGCGCCGGCGCACCGGCACGCGCCGGCAGGACCCGGCGCGCCAGGTGCTGGCGCGCAAGGAGGACCGGCTGCGCGTGGTCAAGATGGCCGCGGTCGGCAAGGAGCCCGCGCCATGATCCCGCAGTCCCATTTCCTGGCGCTGGGCGCGGTGCTGTTCTGCATCAGCGTGGCTGGCATCTTCATCAACCGCAAGAACGTCATCGTGCTCTTGATGGCGATCGAACTGATGCTGCTCGCGGTCAACATGAACTTCGTGACCTTCTCGCGCTTTCTCGGCGATCCCGCGGGCCAGGTCTTCGTGTTCTTCATCCTCACGGTGGCGGCGGCCGAGTCGGCGATCGGCCTCGCGATCCTGGTGGTCCTGTTCCGCAACCGCAGCACCATCAATGTCGAGGAACTCGACTCGATGAAGGGGTAGGGCGTGCTCTCGCAGAACATCCTCCTGACGATCGCGCTGGCGCCGCTCCTGGGCGCGATCGTGGCCGGCCTGTTCGGACGCCGCATCGGTCGCTCCGGGGCGCACTGGGTCACCATCCTGGGCGTGGCGCTGTCCTGCGTGCTGTCGGGTTGGGTGCTGAAGCAACTGGTCTGGGACAACGTGCCGGTGTTCAACCAGAACCTGTACACCTGGTTCCGGGTCGCCGGCTACGAGGCCCACATCGGGTTCCTGGTCGACCGCCTGACCGCGGTGATGATGCTGGTGGTGACCTTCGTCTCGCTGATGGTGCACGTCTACACCGTCGGCTACATGGCCGAGGACCCGGGCTACCAGCGCTTCTTCGCCTACATCGCGCTCTTCACCTTCGCGATGCTGATGCTGGTGATGAGCAACAATTTCCTGCAGCTGTTCTTCGGCTGGGAGGCGGTGGGCCTGGTCTCGTACCTGCTGATCGGCTTCTGGTTCAAGCGCCCTAGCGCGATCTTCGCCAATCTCAAGGCCTTCCTGGTCAACCGGGTCGGCGACTTCGGCTTCCTGATGGGCATCGCCGGCGTGCTGTACTGGCTCGGCACGCTGGACTACGCCACCGCGTTCGCCAACGCGGGTTCACTCGAGGGCAAGACCGTGGAGCTCTTCGCCGGGCAACCCTGGTCGGTGGCGACCTTCATCTGCGTGGGGCTCTTCATCGGCGCGATGGGCAAGTCGGCGCAGGTGCCCCTGCATGTGTGGCTGCCGGACTCGATGGAGGGCCCAACCCCGATCTCGGCCCTGATCCATGCCGCGACCATGGTCACCGCCGGAATCTTCATGGTGGCGCGGATGTCGCCGCTGTTCGAGATGTCCGAGGCCGCGCTGAGCTTCGTGCTGGTGGTGGGCGCGACCACCGCGCTCTTCACCGGGCTGATCGGCATCGTGCAGAACGACATCAAGCGCGTGGTGGCCTATTCGACCTTGTCGCAGCTGGGCTACATGACCGTCGCGCTGGGTGTCTCGGCCTATTCGGCCGCGATCTTCCACCTGATGACCCACGCCTTCTTCAAGGCGCTGCTGTTCCTGGGCGCGGGCTCGGTCATCATCGCCATGCACCACGAGCAGGACATGCGCTACATGGGTGGCCTGCGCAAGCGCATGCCGGTCACCTACTGGACCGCGCTCATCGGCACCCTGGCGCTGGTGGGCACGCCCTTCTTCTCGGGCTTCTATTCCAAGGACGTGATCATCGAGGCGGTGGCCGGATCGCAGCGCGCCGGTGCAGGCTATGCCTTCTGGTGCGTGATGATCGGCGTGTTCGTGACCGCGTTCTACAGTTTCCGGCTGCTGTACCTGACATTCCATGGCGCGGAACGTTTCGTGGTCGATGCGCCTGCGCACGACGCCGCGGCAGAGCAGGACCACGGTCACGACGAACATCACCTCGAACATGGCCATTTGGCCCATGCGCCGCACGAGTCACCCTGGGTGGTGACGGTGCCACTGGTGCTGCTGGCGATTCCCTCGCTGGCGATCGGCTACCTCACGGTCGGCCCGATGCTGTTCGGCGACTTCTTCGGCGGCGCGATCGTGGTGCGCGAGGCCAACGACGTGGTCGGGCGCCTGGGGCACCACTTCCACGGCCCGCTCGCCTTCGCGCTCGAGGGCTTCAGGCACTGGCCGTTCTGGCTCGCACTGGCCGGTTTCGCCAGCGCGACCTGGCTCTACCTGCTGCAGCCGTCGCTGGCGCCGCGCCTGCGCCGCGCCTTCGCGCCGATCGTACGCGTGCTGGAGAACAAGTACGGCTTCGACGACCTCTACCAGGCCGTGTTCGCGCGCGGCTCGGTGTTGCTGGGGCGCGCCTTCTGGAAAGGCGGCGACGTCGCGGTGATCGACAACGGGATGGTCAACGGCGCGGCCGCGGTGGTCGACCGCGTGTCCTCGGTGGTGCGCTGGGTCCAGTCGGGCCACCTGTACGACTACGCCTTCGCCATGATTCTCGGCCTGATCGCGCTGCTCGGCATGCTGGCCTACAGCCAGTAGCCAACGACACCACGGAACCGGAATCGTCGTCCCATGCATAACTGGCCGCTGCTGAGCCTGCTGATCTGGGTCCCCGCGATCGGCGGCGCATTGGTGCTGGCTGCCGGCAATTCACGGCCGGCGCAGGCGCGCGTGCTCGCGCTGGCGACCGCGGTTGCGGTGCTGGCATTGTGCGTCCCGCTCTACACCGGCCTGGATGCCGGTAGTGCCAGCATGCAGTTCGTCGAGCGCCATCCCTGGTTCCCGGCGATCAACACCTGGTACTCGCTGGGTGTGGACGGGATCTCGGTGGCGCTGATCGCGCTTACCGCCTTCGTCACGGTGCTGACCCTGGTTGGTGCATGGGAGGTGATCGAGGACCGGGTGCACCAGTACTTCGCCTCGTTCCTGTTCCTCGAGGCGCTGATGATCGGCGTGTTCTGCGCTCGCGACGCGCTGCTGTTCTACGTCTGCTTCGAGGCGATGCTGGTGCCGATGTTCATCATCATCGGCGTGTGGGGCGGCCCGCGGCGGGTCTACGCCACGATCAAGTTCTTCCTCTACACCTTCTTCGGTTCGATCTTCATGCTGGTGGGCCTGGCCTACCTGTACCTCAAGGCCGGCAGCTTCGACCTCGACGAGCTGGCGCGCCTGCCGCTGTCGGCAACCGAGCAGATGTGGCTGTTCTTCTCCTTCCTGCTCGCTTTCGCGGTCAAGGTGCCGATGTTCCCGGTCCACACCTGGCTGCCCGACGCGCACGTCGAGGCACCGACCGGCGGCTCGGTGATCCTGGCCGCGATCATGCTCAAGATCGGCGGATACGGCTTCCTGCGCTTCTCGCTGCCGGTCACGCCGGATGCGAGCCAGGAGTACGCCTGGCTGGTGATCGCGTTGTCGCTGGTCGCGATCATCTACATCGGCTATGTCGCCCTGGTGCAGGAGGACATGAAGAAGCTGATCGCCTATTCGTCGATCTCGCACATGGGCTTCGTGACCCTGGGCACCTTCATCGCCTTCGCCCTTGCGCGCGAGCAGGGCAACCTCGACGCCGCCCGCCTGGGCCTGCAGGGCGCGATGGTGCAGATGGTCTCGCACGGCTTCATCTCGGCCGCGATGTTCTCCTGCGTGGGCGTGCTGTACGACCGCATGCACAGCCGCATGATCCGCGACTACGGCGGCGTGGCGAACACCATGCCGTGGTTCGGCGCGTTCTTCGTCCTGTTCGCGATGGCCAACTGCGGCCTGCCCGGGACCAGCGGCTTCGTCGGCGAGTTCATGGTCATCGTGGCCAGCTTCCAGGCCAACATCTGGTACGCGCTGGGCGCTGGCGTGACCCTGGTGCTGGGCGCGGCCTATACGCTGTGGCTGGTCAAGCGCGTGGTCTTCGGCGAGGTTGCCAATCCGCAGGTCGCGCAGCTCAAGGACATCGGTCCGCGCGAGGCCTGGGTGCTGGGCGGCTATGCCGCCGCGGTGCTGCTGCTGGGCGTGTGGCCCAAGCCGCTGACCGACTTGATGGAAGCGCCGATCGCCGCGCTGGTGCAGCAGCTCCTGCTGGGCAAGGCCTGAGGATCCGTCCGCGATGTACTCCGCCACCGACCTTGCCATCATCACGCCCGAAGGCTTCATGCTCGGCGCGATCTGCGCCCTCTTGCTGATCGACCTCTTCATCGAGCAGTCGCGGCGCGGCCTGACCCATTTCCTCGCGATCGCCACCCTGGTCTTCGCCGCGATCCTGACCCTGCGCGCACCCGCGCCGGCGGCCGGCGACCCGATCGGGCCGCTGCACGCCTTCGGCGGCATGTTCGTGCGCGATGGTTTCAGCGACCTGCTCAAGCTCACGATCCATGCCGTGACCATCGGCGTGTTCGTCTACGCCAAGCCGTACCTGAAATCGCATTCGCTGTTCCAGGGCGAGTTCTACCTGCTGTCGCTGACCGGCGTGCTTGGCATGATGGTGCTGGTGTCGGCCGGCAACCTGATCACGGTCTACGTCGGCCTCGAACTGCTGGCACTGTCGTCGTACGCACTGGTGGCGCTGGATCGCGACTCGCGGCTGGCCTCGGAAGCGGCGATCAAGTACTTCGTGCTGGGCGCGCTCGCCTCGGGCATGCTCCTGTACGGCATGTCGATGATCTACGGCGCCACCGGCACCCTGGACCTGGCGCGGATCCATGCCCAGGTCGCGGTCTCGTACGACCAGAACCTGCTCGCCTTCGGCCTGGTCTTCATCGTGGTCGGGGTGGCCTTCAAGCTGGGCGCGGCGCCATTCCACATGTGGGTGCCCGACGTCTACCAGGGCTCGCCCACCGCGGTGACCCTGTTCATCGCCGGCGCGCCCAAGGTGGCGGCGTTCGGCATGGCCTACCGCCTGCTCGAGGATGGCCTCTCCGGGCTCGCGGCCGACTGGCAGCCGATGCTCTCGATCCTGGCCCTGCTGTCGCTGGCGATCGGCAACCTGGTCGCGATCGCGCAGACCAACTTCAAGCGCATGCTGGCCTATTCGACCATTTCGCACGTCGGTTTCCTGCTGTTGGGCCTGATCAACGGCACCCCGGCCGGCTACGCGGCCGCGACCTTCTACGCGATCACCTACGCGATCACCACGGTCGCGGCCTTCGGCATGATCGTGCTGCTGTCGCGTTCGGGCTTCGAGGCCGACGAGATCGAGGACTTCCGTGGCCTCAACCAGCGCAACGGCTGGTACGCGATGATCATGCTGATGGTGATGGCCTCGCTGGCCGGCGTGCCGGTCTGGGTGGGGTTCATCGCCAAGTTCCAGGTCCTCAAGGCCGCGGTGGTATCGGGCCACCTGTGGCTGGCGATCGCCGCGGGCGTGTTCGCGGTGATCGGCGCGTTCTATTACCTGCGCGTGATCAAGGTGATGTACTTCGACGAGCCCGCGAACACGGGGCCGCTGGCGCTGCCCAACGACATGCCGTTCCGCTTCGTGCTGTCCGCGAACGGTCTGGGGCTGCTGGCGCTGGGCGTGATGGGTGGGCCGTTGATGGCGTGGTGCCTCGAGGCCGTGACCCGCTAGTCGCTGGTTGCGGCGCCTGTCGCGCGCAGAGCGCGCTCCTGCGAAGCCGGCGTTGCAGGAGCGCGCTCTGCGCGCGATAGGCGCCGATCGCGGCCAAAGCCGCTCCTACAGGGCGAGTCCGATGCTCCGCGATCTTCGTCATTTGGAGCGCTTTCACACGCTACCGCGACCTCCCTCGACCAAATCGGGGTTGATCTTCCCCTAAGCGACCCCTATGATTCGCGTCCGCCTGATGCGGGGTGGAGCAGTCTGGCAGCTCGTCGGGCTCATAACCCGAAGGTCGTAGGTTCAAATCCTACCCCCGCTACCAATGCCCATGGAAAAGGCTCCCGTGCGGAGCCTTTTTCGTTGGCGCCGGGTGTCGCGCCCGCCAGCGCGGCGCCCGGCGCTGTCAGTTCCACGAGCCACCAGGCTCGCGAAACCGGCAGGCAACGGGAGGCCACCAAACCCCGAACGCGGACTCGATCCGCGCACGAGACGGTGGGCCCCGGGCCCGCCGTTTTGCGTTTGTGGGGTCCGGTTTTCGGAGGTGGTGCGCGGTGAAGCAGGATGAGCTGACCCGTCTGCTGTCCCCGGTGGTCACGGGGATCGGGCTTGAATGCCTGGGCATCGAGCTCGCAGGCGGGCACGGCAACCTGCTGTTGCGCGTGTACATCGACGCGCCCGAGCGCGCGGTCACGCTGGAGGATTGCGAAGCGGTGAGCCGCGAGATCAGCGCGGTGATGGACCTGAAGGACCCGATCGCGGGCAACTACACCCTCGAGGTGTCGTCGCCCGGCGTCGACCGGCCGCTGTTCTCGCCGGCGCAGTTCGCCCGTTGCCTGGGGCAGAACGCCAAGGTGACGCTGAACCTGCCGCTGGCCGGTCGGCGGCGGTTGCAGGGTCCGATCCGCGCCGTCGAAGGCGAGCGGATCACGATCGAGCAGGATGGTGCGCCGTTGGTGTTCGAGCACGGCAACGTGCTCAAGGCGAACCTGGTTCATGAATGGGATTCCGGCGGGCGCAAGCCAGGCCGGAAGCATAAGTAGGCTAAACCGGTGCCCGTGCCCAACGGTGCGTGGCGCCCAGGACGGAAGGCCGGCTAGTCGCGGCCGGTGCTCCAGGAGCGAGTGCGATGAGCAAGGAAATCCTGCTGGTTGTCGATGCGGTCGCCAACGAGAAGGGCGTCGCCGCGGACGTGATCTTCGATGCGATGGAGGCCGCGCTGGCTTCCGCCGCCAAGAAGCGTTACCCCGAGGACGTCGCCGTGCGCGTGGCCATCGACCGCAAGACCGGCGACTACGAGACCTTCCGCCGCTGGGAGGTCGTGGCCGACGACGTGGTGATGGAGTCGCCCGACCGCCAGTTGCGCCTGATGGACGCGCTCGACGTCAAGCCCGACTTCCAGGTCGGCGACTGGATCGAGGAACAGGTCGCCAACGCCGAGTTCGGGCGCATCCAGGCCCAGGCCGCCAAGCAGGTGATCGTGCAGCGCGTGCGCGAGGCCGAGCGCACCCAGGTCGTGGACGCGTTCAAGGATCGCATCGGCGAGCTGGTCACCGGCATCGTCAAGCGGGTGGAGCGCGGCAACGTCTATGTCGACCTCGGCGGCAACGCCGAATCATTCATCCCGCGCGAGAAGGCCATTCCGCGCGAGAACGTGCGCCCGGGCGACCGCCTGCGCGGATACCTGCATGAAGTCCGCGCCGAGGCGCGCGGACCGCAGTTGTTCGTGTCGCGCACCGCGCCCGAGTTCATGATGGAACTGTTCAAGATCGAGGTGCCCGAGGTGGGGCAGGGCCTGGTGACCATCATGGGCGCCGCGCGCGATCCGGGCGACCGGGCCAAGATCGCGGTCAAGGCCAACGACAACCGCACCGACCCGATCGGCGCCTGCATCGGCATGCGCGGGTCGCGCGTCCAGGCGGTGTCGAACGAACTCAACGGCGAGCGCGTCGATATCGTGCTGTGGAACGACAACCCGGCCCAGTTCGTGATCAATGCGATGGCGCCGGCGCAGGTCGAGTCGATCATCGTCGACGAAGAGAAGCATTCGATGGATATCGCGGTGGCCGAAACCGAGCTTTCCAAGGCGATCGGCCGCGGTGGCCAGAACGTGCGCCTGGCCAGCAAGCTGACCGGCTGGCAGCTCAACGTGATGACCCAGGCCGACGTCACCGCCAAGAGCGAGTCGGAGCAGGAGGCCGCGCGCCAGCTGTTCCAGGACAAGCTCGAGGTCGACGTCGAGATCGCATCGATCCTGGTCCAGGAAGGTTTCTCCTCGATCGAGGAAATCGCCTACGTGCCGGAATCCGAGCTGCTCTCGGTCGAGGAGTTCGACGAGGACGTGGTGGCCGAGCTGCGCGCGCGTGCGCGCGATGCGCTCCTGACCCAGATGATCGTGGCCGAGGAAGTGCTGGACGAGAACAAGCCCTCGGACGAGCTGGTGACGCTCGAAGGCATGGACGAGGAGACGGCCTATTCCCTGGCCGAGCGCGGCGTGCGCTCGCTCGATGACCTGGCCGACCTCGCGGTCGACGACATCATCGACATCGAGGGCATGGACGAGGTGCGCGCCGCGCAGCTGATCATGGCGGCGCGTGCGCCGCTGATCGCCAAGCTCGAGCAGGGTGCCTGAGGCCGGTACGCGCGGCGACGCGCGCGGCGGTTCGGGTCGTCGTGGACGACGCCCGTGTTGAGATTCCAGGGACGGCCGCCCGCACGGTATCTGCGCGCGGGTGGCAGCGGGCGGCACATGAGTGACGCGCGGGGATTCGCGGAGAAGATCGAATGTCGGACGTAACCGTAAAACAGCTGGCGAACGTACTGGCCCTGTCCGTGGACAAGCTGCTGGAGCAGCTTGCCGAGGCCGGGATGAAGTTCTCCGGCCCCGACCAGATCGTGACCAGCACCGAGAAGGTCAAGCTGCTGGGCTTCCTGCGCCGCACCCACGGCAAGAAGGAAACGCCGGTCGAGGAAGACGCCGGCCCCAAGCAGATCACGCTGCGGCGGACCAAGGTCAGCGAGCTGACCGTGTCCTCGGGCGCGGCCAAGGGCAAGACCGTCAACGTGGAAGTGCGCCAGAAGCGCACCTACGTCAAGCGCAGCGTCATGAACGACGACCACCCCACCGATGCGGCGACGGCCGAGCGCGATGAAGCGCAGCGCCTGCTGAACGAATCGGAGACGCGGCGCGCGGCCGAGGAAAAGGCCCTGCGCGACGCCGACGAGAAGCGCCGCCACGAGGACGATGCGCGCAAGGCCGACGAGGCGCGCAAGAAGGCCGAGGAAGCGGCGCGGATCGCAGCCGAGGAAGAGGCCAAGCGCGCGGGCGACGGCACCGCGCGGCGCAAGGAAGGCGAGCCCAAGGGCCACCACGCCCCGGCGCCGGCGCGCAAGGAAGGCGTGCGCGAAAGCGAGCAGCCCAAGCGCCACAAGGGCGTGCATGGTTCGCACCAGATGCAGGACGACGAGGTCGCCACCACCGATCCGCAGGTTGGCCGCTTCCTCCACGGCCAGTTGCACCTGGCCGAGGGCGGCGCCGCGGTGCGCCGCACGCGCAAGAAGCCTGGCCGCCCCAAGGCGGTCGAGCGTTCGTCCGGCGGCGTGCACGGCTTCTCGCGCCCGACCGCGCCGACCGTGCGTGAAGTCGCGATCGGCGAGGGCATCACCGTCAGCGACCTGGCCGCGAAGCTCGCGGTCAAGGGCGCCGACGTGGTCAAGGCGCTGTTCAAGATGGGCGTGATGGCGACCATCAACGAAGTGCTCGAACACGACACCGCGGTGCTGGTGGTCGAGGACCTCGGCCACAAGGCGGTCAAGGCGGTCGAGACCGACGCCGAAAGCCAGCTGGTGGCGCAGGCGGTGGTCGATGGCGCCGGCCAGCCGCGTCCGCCGGTGGTCACGATCATGGGCCATGTCGACCACGGCAAGACTTCGCTGCTGGACTACATCCGCCGGACCAAGGTCGCGGCGGGCGAGGCCGGTGGCATCACCCAGCACATCGGCGCCTATCACGTGCGCACCGACCAGGGCACGATCAGCTTCCTCGATACCCCGGGCCACGCGGCCTTCACCTCGATGCGCGCGCGCGGCGCCCGGCTCACCGACATCGTGGTGCTGGTGGTGGCCGCCGACGACGGCGTGATGCCGCAGACCATCGAGGCGGTGCAGCACGCCAAGGCGGCCCACGTGCCGCTGATCGTGGCGGTCAACAAGATCGACAAGCCCGACGCGCAGCCCGAGCGGGTCAAGCAGGAGCTGATCCAGCAGGAAGTGGTGGCCGAGGACTTCGGCGGCGACACCATCTTCGTGCCGGTCTCGGCCAAGACCGGCGAGGGCGTGGAAGCGCTGCTCGGCGCGATCCTGGTCCAGGCCGAGATGATGGAACTCAGGGCGGCGCCCGACGGGCGCGCCAGCGGCACCGTGATCGAGTCGAGCCTGGACAAGGGCCGCGGTCCGGTTGCCACCGTGCTGGTGCAGCAGGGCAAGTTGTCGAAGGGCGACTTCCTGGTCTGCGGGGTCGAGTACGGCCGCGTGCGCGCGATGTTCAACGAGGACGGCGAGCAGGTGAACGAGGCCGGCCCGTCGATCCCGGTGCAGGTGCTGGGCCTGTCGGGCGTGCCCGACGCCGGCGACGATTTCGTGGTGGTGGCCGACGACCGCCTGGCCAAGGACGTGGCGCAGCAGCGCGCGCAAAAGCGCCGCGAGACCCGCCTGGTCAAGCAGCCGACCACCAAGATGGAAGACCTCATCGCCCAGATGGGCCAGCCGGGCGAAGGCCTGCGCGTGCTCAACATCGTGGTCAAGGCTGACGTGCAGGGCTCCGCCGAGGCGCTCAAGGATTCCCTGACCAAGATCTCGACCGACGCGATCCGGATCAACGTGATCGCCTCGGGCGTGGGCGGCATCACCGAGTCCGATGCCACGCTCGCGAGCGCATCCAAGGCCCTGGTGATCGGCTTCAACGTGCGCGCGGATGCCACGGCGCGCCGGATCGTCGAGTCCGCTGGCCTCGACCTGCGCTACTTCTCGATCATCTACGACGTGATCGACCAGGTGCGCCAGGTCGCCACCGGCATGCTCGGCAACGAGGTGCGCGAGGAGATCATCGGCGTGGCCCAGGTGCGCGACGTGTTCCGCTCGTCCAAATTCGGCCAGATCGCCGGCTGCATGGTCATCGAGGGCACGGTCCGGCGCAACAAGCCGATCCGCGTGCTGCGCGAGAACGTGGTGGTCTTCGAGGGCGAGCTCGAATCGCTGCGGCGCTTCAAGGAGGCGGTGGAGGAAGTGCGCAACGGCATGGAGTGCGGCATCGGCGTCAAGCAGTACAACGACGTGCGCGCCGGCGACCAGATCGAGTGCTTCGAACGCATCGAGTTTGCCCGGACGCTGTAGTCGTACCGTCCGGCACCGGAGCCTGCCGCCATGGCCCACCGCGAATACACCCGTTCGGACCGCATCTCGGCGCTGCTGCGCCGCGAGCTGGCGACGCTGGTGCACGAGGCCGTGCGCGAGCACGCGCTGCCGTCGGTCTCGGTCTCCGACGTCGAGGTCACGCGCGATCTGGCCCATGCCACGGTCTACGTCACCGCGCTGATCGGCGACCAGGGTCCCGCGGCGGTCAAGATGCTCAACGGCACGGCCAAGGAGTTCCGCCACGAACTCGCGCACCGGGTGAAGATGCGCAGCGTGCCGGCCCTGCATTTCCGCTACGACGATTCGGTCGACAAGGGCGAGCGCATCGACCAGTTGCTGCGCGACGAGCCCTAACGCCTCGGTTGAATCCGGAGCGTCGCCACCCTGTAGGAGCGGCTTCAGCCGCGACCCACGCCCATCGCGCGCAGAGCGCGCTCCTACAATGCCGGCTCTGTAGGAGCGCGCTCTGCGCGCGATAGGCGCCACGAGGTAACCAATGCCCGCCATCCACGGCATCCTCCTGCTCGACAAGCCCACCGGCCTGTCGTCCAACCAGGCGCTGCAGCGCGCCAAGCGCCTGCTCGGCGCCGACAAGGCCGGCCATACCGGCAGCCTCGATCCGCTCGCGACCGGCATGTTGCCGCTGGTCTTCGGCGAGGCGACCAAGGTGGCGGGGCACCTGCTGGGTTCGCACAAGGCCTACGCGGCCGAGGTCGCGCTGGGCGCCACCACCACGACCGACGACTCCGAGGGCGAGGTCGTGGCGAGCGCGCCGATCCCCGAATTCGATGAGGCGAGGCTGGCGAAGGAGCTGGCGCGGCTCACCGGGACGATCAGGCAGCGCCCGCCCGCCTACTCGGCGCTCAAGCGCGCGGGGGTCCCGCTGTACAAGCTGGCGCGCAAGGGCCTTGCGGTCGAGATCCCCGAGCGCGAGGTCCGCGTCGATTCGATCGTGCTGCGGGAGCGGTCGCCCACGCACCTGCGCATCGAGGTCAACTGCGGCTCGGGAACCTATATCCGCAGCCTGGCCCGCGATTTGGGCGAGGCGCTGGGTTGCGGCGCCCACCTGTCGGCCTTGCGCAGGCTGTGGGTAGAACCGTTCGAGCACACACCGATGCACGGCCTGGACGCCCTGGAACTGGCGGCCCGTGACGGACGTTCACAGGAACTGCTGCTGCCGCCCGAGGCGGGCCTTGCGCGGATGCCGCGCCTGGACGCCGACGACGCGGAGGCCGAGCGGATCCGCCAGGGCCGGGCCCTGCAGCGCCCGGGGCTGGAATGGCACGGCGGCTGCCGTATCCATGGGCCACAGGGCCGGCTACTGGCGCTGGCCGAGCGCGACGAGGCGGGCACCGTGCGCCCCGTCCGGGTCTTCAACGACTGAAGCCGGACCCGGCCCTGGTCCGGCGCGGACCCGCGCCGCCACGATCCAAGCGCTTGTCCCGAAAGGTTTTGCCCGGCTACAATAGGCGGCTACAAACAGTTGCCAAAATCCCAGCGACGGGGCTACCGGGGCGGGTGCCATGCAGGCACCGCCGGGCCTCGTCATCATTTTGCAGGACTTCGAAAACATGTCGCTCAACGCCGAACAGACCGCGAAAGTCATCAATGAGCACAAGCGCAAGGACAACGACACCGGTTCGCCGGAAGTCCAGGTCGCGCTGCTCTCCGCGCGCATCGACCACCTGACCCAGCACTTCGGCACCCACGCGAAGGACCATCACTCGCGCCGCGGCCTGCTCAAGCTGGTCAACCAGCGGCGTCGGCTGCTGAACTATCTCAAGACCAAGGATGCGGAGCGCTACAAGGCGCTGATCGCACGACTTGGCATCCGCCGCTAAGCGGCCTAAAGCACACGGCGAGGATCACTCAGTGGCGAAAGTCAGCAAGACATTCAAATACGGCCAGCATGACGTCACGCTGGAAACGGGCGAAGTCGCCCGCCAGGCCGGTGGCGCCGTCATGGTGCACGTCGGCGGCACGGTGGTGCTGGTGGCGGTGGTCGGGGCCAGGAGCGGACGCGAAGGCATCGACTTCTTCCCGCTCACCTGCGACTACCAGGAGAAGTTCTACGCCGGCGGACGCATCCCCGGCGGCTTCTTCCGCCGCGAGGGTCGCCAGACCGAGAAGGAGACCTTGATCTCCCGCTTGATCGACCGTCCGATCCGCCCGCTGTTCCCCGAGGAATTCCGCAACGAGGTCCAGGTCATCGCGACCGTGATCTCGATGAACCCGGAAATCGACGGCGACATCCCGGCCCTGCTCGGCGCCTCGGCGGCGCTCAAGCTGTCCGGCATCCCCTTCAACGGCCCGATCGGCGCCGCCAAGGTCGGCTACGCCAACGGCCAGTACATCCTCAACCCGACCGCGACCGAGCTCAAGACCTCGCAGCTCGAGCTGGTCGTCGCCGGCACCGCCAACGCGGTGCTGATGGTCGAGTCCGAAGCCAAGGTGCTGTCCGAGGAAGTCATGCTCGGCGCCGTGGTGTTCGGCCACAAGCACCTCAAGACCGCGGTCGACGCGATCAACGCCTTCGCGGCCGAAGCCGGGATCAAGAAGTACGAGTGGACCGCGCCGGCCAAGAACGAGGCCATGGGCGCCGCCATCAAGGGCGCCGTCGGCACCCGCCTCGGCGCCGCCTACAAGGTGGTGGACAAGGCGCAGCGCCGCGAGGCCATCTCGGCGCTCAAGAAGGAAGTGCTGGAGTCGCTCAAGGCGCAGGCGGAAGCCAATGCCTGGGTCGCCGGCGACCTGTCGAAGGAGTTCAGCGAGCTCGAATACCAGACCATGCGCCACGCGGTGCTCGACACCAAGGTGCGCATCGACGGCCGCGACCTCGCCACCGTGCGCCCGATCACCGTGCGCGTCGGCGTGCTGCCGCGCACCCACGGTTCGGCGCTGTTCACCCGCGGCGAGACCCAGGCCCTGGTCACCACCACGCTGGGCACCGGCCGCGACGCGCAGATCATCGACGCGGTCGAAGGCGAGTCCAAGGACGCGTTCCTGTTCCACTACAACTTCCCGCCGTACTGCGTCGGTGAAGTCGGCCGCATGATGGGTCCCAAGCGCCGCGAGATCGGCCACGGCCGCCTGGCCAAGCGCGGCGTGCTGGCCGTGATGCCGGGCATGGAGAAGTTCCCGTACGTGATCCGCTGCGTGTCGGAGATCACCGAGTCGAACGGCTCTTCGTCGATGGCCTCCGTGTGCGGCTCCTCGCTGGCGATGATGGACGCGGGCATCCCGCTCAAGGCGCCGGTCGCGGGCATCGCGATGGGCCTGATCAAGGAAGGCGACAAGTTCGCCGTGCTCAGCGACATCCTCGGCGACGAGGATCACCTGGGCGACATGGACTTCAAGGTCGCCGGCACTGCCGAGGGCATCTCGGCGCTGCAGATGGACATCAAGATCGACGGCATCACCGAGGAAATCATGAAGGTGGCGCTCGACCAGGCCAGGCACGGCCGCCTGCACATCCTGGGCGAGATGGCCAAGGTGATCTCGGCGCCGCGCCCGGAAATGAGCGAGTTCGCGCCGCGACTGCTCACGATCAAGATCCACCCGGACAAGATCCGCGAGGTCATCGGCAAGGGCGGTACCACCATCCGCTCGATCACCGAGGAAACCGGCTGCACCATCGACATCAACGATGACGGCACCGTGATCATCGCCTCGGTCAACCGCGAGGCGGCCGAAGCCGCCAAGCGCCGCATCGAGATGATCACCGCCGACGTCGAGCCGGGCGCGATCTACGAGGGCAAGGTCGCCAAGCTGATGGATTTCGGCGCCTTCGTCACCATCCTGCCGGGCCGCGACGGCCTGGTGCACGTGTCGCAGATTTCCTCCGAGCGGGTCGAGAAGGTCAGCGACAAGCTCAAGGAAGGCGACATGGTGCGCGTGAAGGTGCTCGAGGTCGACAAGCAGGGCCGCATCCGCCTGTCGATGAAGGCGCTGCAGGAGGAGGAAGCGGTCGGCTGATCCCGGCGCTTCCGCTGCAACGCTACGACGAAACGGGCCGCGAGGCCCGTTTCGCATTTGGGCAGCGCGGAACGCGGCCACGGCGCCGGTCGAGGCTGAAGCCGCTCCTACCGGGGAATCTCGCGGGTGTCGGGTGGCGCGGTCAGTTGCGAGGCTCGGCGGCGAGCTTCCAGAACGGGATCTGGTAGTGGCGAACGGGCTTGCCGGACTGCTGGCGCTCGGGGCTTTGGGGCCGCGCAACCCTGAGTTCGTGGCGCCCGGGCGCCAGCGTCCCGATCGGCACCATCGCGAGCACGCCGCGCAGCCGTTCCACGGGGCGGTCGATGAAGTCCCAGGTCACGCCCTCGACGGGCTGCCCGTCGATCGAGATCGCGTGCATGCCTGCGATGCAGGCAAGCAGCGCGTCGCGCTGACGGGCGCTGGCCGCAGCGTCCGCCTCGGGGTCGGCCGTCGCGCGGGCCGGCTCGGGGCACTCCCCGAGGACGCTGCCGTGGACGCGGGCGCGAATCGGCACCGTCAAGGGCAGCCAGGCCCCGCTCGCCTGCATCGAGGCAATCCAGGGCAGGGCACCCAGCGGCCGTATCGTGCTGCGCTGGTCCGCGTAGTGCTCGCCGCTGATCAGGTAGGCGCCGCCGGTTCCGCGCCCGGGCCAGAACGATGGCACGCCCTGCTCGCCCGGATCGACCTGGCGGTAGAAGCTCCACATCGTGGCGCCGAAGGCCGCGAACATCAGCAGCAGCACGAACACGGTGGTGCGGTAGGTGCCGAAGTTGGTGCTGAAGATCGCGTACAGCGTGTTGGCGTTCTGGCTCATGCCGACGCGGCTGTAGGTGCCCAGCACGCGCCGGATCGCCCGTGCCGCGAGGCCATCGGGCGCCAGGCGCGGCCCGGCCAGCGAATCGGCGCCCGCTGCCAGCAGCATCGGCAGCAGGATCAGCGCGGTGATGATGAAGAAATGCAGGATGAGGTTCCCGGCCTGCCCCGGCAGCAGATGCAGCAGCCAGGCCAGCGCGTAGGCCACGACCACCAGTATGCCGGGCGCGACGATCGACAGCGCCAGCCCGACCCCGATGCCGAAGACCAGCGTGGCGCGGTTGTCGGCGCGCTCGATCGCAGCGCCGAGGTCGCTGGCCGCGGCCGCCGTGACCGCCCGCGATTGCGGCCCGCCGCGCAGCCGGTCGAGGCGGATGCCGCGCGGAAACACCGAGCGCAGTCCCACCAGCGCGACCCAATGCGCGCGCAGCCCGAGGTGGACCGCGAAGGCTGCGGCGAGGATCAAGACCGCGCTGCGCGAGTACAGGTACAGCAGCAGCCACAGCGTGCCCTGCGCGGCGTCCATGTCCGGGAAGGCGAGGTAGAAGCGCTGGTCGAGCACGCCGATGAGTTGCACCAGCGCGAACACCGTGGCGCCGGACAGCAGCAGCTCCATTTCCCAGGTGGGCGTGGTCCGCGGCGGCATCGCATCGGAGTCGACGGCAGCCGGTGCAGGGTCGGCGGGATGGGACATGCGGCGGCCTTCGGGCAGGGATGCGCCGCGAGTATGCATCGAGCCGGGCATGACGATGTGCGGGGCGGCAGCGCCGTGAGCCGGCCATGCGCCGGTGTTAGCATCCGGACACGGAGGAACCCCCCATGGCAGACAAGCGAAAGACCAGCGGATCCGGCGCGATCGACTGGCAGGAGATGGCTGGCAAGGTGACCGAGGCCTGGTCGCATGCGGCGCAACAGGCGATGTCGGCGTTGCCCGGCGGCCTGGGCGGGCAGTTCAGCCAATGGGCTGATTCGCTCAAGGACCTGCCCGGCGGCAGCGGTAACCTCAACCAGACCGCCGAGCGCGTGGTCTCGGGCGCGCAGCAGTTCGTGTCGATGCTGCAGGGGCTGGTCGGCCAGATGGGCCAGGCCGCGCCCGGCGCGGAAGGCTGGCGCGAGGCCATGCACGCGGCCCTGGGCGGCTTCGACGCCAACCGCAACCCGGTGCTCGATGCGATGCGCCGCGCGGTCGGCGAAGGCTCGCGCAGCTTCGACAGCCTGCACGCGGATTTCGTCCGCCACGCCAGTCCCTTGCGGCAGGAGATGCAGGCGGCATTGTCGATGCCGGCCTTCGGCTTCAACCGCGAGGCGACCGAACGCCGGCAGGCAATGGCGCTGGCCGTGGGCGAGTACCAGCACCAGTTGGGCGACTACAACGCGCTCATGCTCGAGGCCAGCCGCGTCGGCCTCTCGAACCTCGAGTCGAAGCTGGCCGAGCGCAGCGAGCCCGGCCGCAGCCTGAAGTCGTTCCGTGAGTTATACGACCTGTGGATCGATGCCGCCGAGGAAGGCTACGCGGAGATCGCGCTGTCGGACCGCTTCCAGGCCACCTACGGCGCGCTGGTGAATGCGCAGATGCGCCTGCGCCAGCTGGTCCAGGATGAGGTGGAGCGCAGCACCGGCGAGCTCGGCATGCCGGGCCGCACCGAGATCGACGCCGCGCACCAGAAGATCGACGCGCTGCGCCGGCGGATTGCCCGCATCGAGGAACAAGCCGGCCTGGACGAGCGTACGCCGGCCACGGCGAGCGGCGCGCCCGCGGCCAATGAGCCCGCGGCGCGCAAGTCCGCCAAGACGCGTCGCGCGCCGACCCGCGCCCGCAAGGCACCGATGGCCAAGGCGGCCGCGCCCAAGGCCAAGGCACCAGCGCGCAAGGGCGCGAAGCGCAATGCCTTCGTGCCGCAACTGGCGGCCACGCGCGCGCGCCGCGCCAAGCCGGCCACCAAGCGGGGAGGGCGCTGAGCCATGGGACCTTTCGCATTCCGCCCCGACGCCGCGGCCTCGGAAATCCACACCCTCGGCACCAAGCTCGGCGCCGCGATCGGCACCCTGCGCAAGGTCGAGGACGTGACCTACGGCGTGACCGAGCGCGAGGAGATCTGGCGCGACGGCAAGGTGGCGCTGTACCGCTTCCGCGGCGAGCGCCCGCCCACCGCCAAGGTGCCGCTGCTGATCGTCTATGCGCTGGTGAACCGCCCGTACATGGTCGACCTGCAGGAAGACCGCTCGATCGTGCGCAACCTGCTCTCGCACGGCGAGGACGTGTACCTGATCGACTGGGGCTACCCGGACCGCTCCGACCGCTACGTGACCCTCGACGACTACATCAACGAGTGGATCCGCCGTTGCGTGCAGGTGGTGGCCAGGCGCCATCGCGTGCCGAAGGTCAACCTGCTCGGCATCTGCCAGGGCGGGGCCTTCTCGCTGTGTTACGCCGCGATCCATCCGCAGACCGTGCAGAACCTCGTCACCATGGTGACCCCGGTGGACTTCCATACCGCGGACAACATGCTGTCGAAGTGGACCCGCGCGATGGACGTGGACCTGCTGGTGGACACGCTGGGCAACATCCCCGGCGACCTCATGAACTGGTGCTACCTCACGCTCAAGCCCTTCCGCCTCAACCTGCAGAAGTACGTCGGCCTGCTCGACATCATCGACGACAAGGCCGAGGTCGAGAACTTCCTGCGCATGGAGAAGTGGATTTTCGATTCGCCCGACCAGGCCGGCGAAGCCTTCCGCCAGTTCATCCGCGACTTCTACCAGGGCAACAAGCTGGTCAAGGGCGGGCTCGAGATCGGCGGGCGCAAGGTCGACCTCAAGCGCATCACTTGCCCGGTGCTCAACATCTTCGCCGAGCAGGATCATCTGGTGCCGCCCTCGGCCTCGCGGCCGATGGGCAAGCTGGTGGGCACCAAGGACTACACCGAGCTCGTGTTCAAGGGCGGCCACATCGGGATCTACGTCTCGGGCCGTTCGCAGCGCGAGGTGCCACCGGCGATCCACCAGTGGCTGAAGGCGCGCAGCTGATCCGCGCGCCCGAGGTCCGCATGTGCGGCGGTTGGCACGGGGCAATCTGTGCCGCGCTGGTGCTGGCCGGCAGCACCGCGGCAAGCGGTGTCGAGCCAGCGAATCCGCCGACCCTGACCATCGAGGCGCCCAGCCGCGAAGCGCAGGCCGCGCTGGTCGTCGGGCAGGTGCTCACCGTGAGCCTGCGTTCCATGCCCTCCGACGAGTTCGGGTGGAGTCTGCGGCGCTCGCCGGGACCTGCGGTCGAGTGGGTGGAAGGCCGCAACCTGCGCGGCAACGACGTCGCGCCGCAGGTCTTCAAGGCCATCGGCGGCGAATACGTGATGCGATTCCGCGCGCAAACGCCCGGCACCGCGGTCGTCCTGCTGGACTACCAGCGCGCATTCCAGCTGCCATCGCCACCCTTGCGCAGCGTGAAGCTCACGATCACCGTCACGGCTGCGGACGATCCAGCGGACTGACCACGCCGCGCCCGCCGCGGTTGAGCACGTGGGTGTAGATCTGCGTGGTGGCGACATCGGCGTGGCCGAGCAACTCCTGCACCGTGCGGATGTCGTAGCCGCTTTCGAGCAGGTGGGTGGCGAAGGAATGGCGCAGGGTATGGCAGGTGGCGGGCTTGGAGATTCCCGCCTGCTGCACCGCCGCCCGCATGGCCTTCTGCATCGAGCTTTCATCCAGGTGGTGACGCCGCATCACGCGTGCGCGTGGATCGAGCGCCCGACGCGGCGCCGGAAACACGTATTGCCAGGCGAATTCGCGCTCTGCATTCGGATACTTGCGCGCAAGCGCGTGCGGCATGCTGACCGCGCCGAATCCATCGGCAAGGTCGAGCCGATGCAGGTCCCTCACGCGGGCAATCTGCTGGCGCAAGGGCGCGACCGACCGCTTGGCCAGCATCGTGACCCGGTCCTTGTCGCCCTTGCCACTGCGGACGCGGATTTCGCCCCGTCCGAGTTCGACGTCCTTGACCCGCAGCCGCAGGCACTCGAGCAGCCGCAAGCCGCTGCCGTAGAGCAAGCCGCCGACGAGCTGGTACGTCCCCTGCAAACGCGACAGCACCGCGTGCAACTCCTCGGGCGTGAGGACGACCGGCAGGCGTTCCGGCCGTCGCGCGCGCTTGATGTCCTCCATCCACGGAAGCGCCTGTCCCAATACCTCGCGGTACAGGAAGAGCAGGGCCGAAAGTGCCTGGTTCTGCGTCGAGGCGGCGACATCGTGCCGAGCCGCCAGGTTGGTCAGGAAAGCCTCGACCTCGGCCTTTCCCAGGCCCGTCGGATGCCGATACCCATTGGCCAACACGAAGCGGCGAACCCACCCCAGGTAGGCTTCCTCCGTGCGCCGCGCAAGGCCCAGCCGCCGGACCCGATCGCGAACGGCCTGGAACAGCGTACGCGGCGGCGAGACCGCGCTGGCCTCATCCGCATTCTCCGTAGCCTCATTCCAGTCGGCCATGCTGCACCATTCCGTGGCGTAATCGACACAGGAACACTACCGGGCATGAGGGCGGGCGTCAGTGGGCGCAAAGCGATGATTCGTGTAGGAAATGTCCTACAGACAGGGGTTGCGGGCCTGTGCTACAACGCGGGCGGGCATGCGGGATACAGCCGATCAATGAATTTCCCTTCCGCCGAATAGAAGTTAGACAGCTTGCATGAACCACTCAGTCAAGCCCCTGGAGCTCAATGAGGTGGGTCCATACGGCTCGCTCGCAGCGCGCCCCAATCCATCCGGGTTTGTGATCCTCCAAGTTCCCCCCTTCGAGTCAATGCTGCCCTTTCTCGTTCACCGCTACGGCCGCGATCTCACTACCGAAGAGGTCGAAGCCGAGAGGGCCAATGCGCCGTCCATGGTAGTCACTGAAGCTGTAGCAGCCCAAATGGCTGCGGCGCGGGCAACGCGCGGCAACGCTGTCTAACTGTGCGTTCAAGCCGACCGCCGAACACGCGCCATCTCTCACCTGCCGCGCCTCGCGCGGCGGCGGCTTAACGCGGCGTTGGACAACTCTTGGAAGTTGGAGGCTCGTCATACAAGCACGTCAACTGTCCGGCGCCCAAGTCTTGGTGCTCATTGTCGGCCTAGTGGTTG
>Ga0209254_10000016_pt1 | contig 92540 bp, 84 predicted proteins | sample FrelakmetDIP11DI_FD_187148 | JGI IMG/M metagenome (GOLD analysis project Ga0209254, IMG submission 187148) | Freshwater lake sediment microbial communities from the University of Notre Dame, USA, for methane emissions studies - DIP11 DI (SPAdes)... | ecosystem: Environmental > Aquatic >...
ACGGGGCAGGCAAGACCACCAGCTTTTATATGATCGTCGGACTGATCAAAACAGACAGCGGTGTCATCGAACTCGACGGGCAGCCGATTACCGACACTCCTATGCACCAACGCGCGCGACTCGGCCTCGGCTACCTGCCGCAGGAAGCCAGTGTATTTCGCAAACTGAGCGTTGCGGACAACATATACGCAATCCTGGAACTCAAGCGCGATCTATCAAAAGTACAACGCCGCGCTCGCCTGGAGCAGCTCCTGGACGAGTTCCATCTGCAGGGTGTACGCACTCAGATCGGCGAACGTCTGTCTGGCGGCGAACGGCGTCGCGTCGAAATCGCCCGTGCACTGGCGAGTGAGCCAAAGTTCATTCTGCTGGACGAACCATTCGCCGGTGTCGATCCGATTTCCGTCGGCGAGATCAAAGCAATGATTCGCGACCTGGCCAGCCGCCAGATCGGCGTACTGATCACCGATCACAACGTCCGCGAGACCCTCGACATTTGCGATCGTGCCTACATAGTCAGTGAGGGCCACATCATTGCGGACGGAAATACCGAGGCCATACTCTCGAACGAAACCGTTCGTAGCGTTTACCTCGGAGCTCAGTTCCGATTGTGAGCGTCACGCCTGACGATCCAGTATGAAACAGTCGCTCTCGCTCAAACTTGGTCAGCACCTGACGATGACCCCGCAACTGCAGCAGGCGATTCGTCTGCTGCAGCTGTCGACATTGGACCTTCGACTCGAAATCCAGCAGGCGATCGAAACCAATCCAATGCTCGAGCTCGTTGAAGACAATGACGAGGAAGTAGTCGCGGAGTCCACGAACACCGACGACGAGTCCCCGCCGGTCGATACCGACGATATCCGGGAGCTGCCCGGTTCCGACGACGAATCCGCACTCCAGACGCCAGAAGACCTACCGGTGGACAGCGCCTGGGACGATGTCTTCCAGGCTGCCGCGCCGACTCAAACCGGTGCAGATGACGACTTCGACGGCACCGAACGAACCGGCACGGAAGACTCTTTGCAGGACCACCTGCGCTGGCAACTGAATCTGACCCCGATGTCCGATCGTGATCTGCAGATTGCCGGCGCGATCATCGACGGCATCGATGACGACGGCATGTTGATCGCATCGGTCGACGAAATACTGTCCGGGTTTCCGACCGAGTACGAAATCGAGACCGATGAAGTGGCCGCAGTGCTCAAACGTATTCAGCAGTTCGACCCACCCGGAGTCGCGGCCCGCGACCTGCGCGAATGTTTGTTGATCCAACTCAACCAGCTCAGTGACGACACGCAGTGGGTTTCCGAAGCTCGCACACTGGTGCGAGACCATCTGGACCTGCTCGGCGGGCACGACCTCGCCGCATTGATTCGTAAGACACGGCTCGCCGATGAAGAGTTGCGGGAAGTCATCGGGTTGATTCGCACGTTGAATCCGCACCCCGGCTCCGCCATTGCCAACACCGAAACCGAGTACGTCGTTCCCGACGTACTCGTGAGACGCGAGCGCGACAAGTGGCTGGTTGAACTCAACCCGGACACCGCGCCACGCGTACGAATCAATGCTCAGTACGCCAATCTGGTGCGCCGCGCGGACGCCGGCTCTGCCAATACATACCTGCGCGACAATCTGCAGGAGGCTCGCTGGTTCCTGAAGAGCTTGATCAGTCGCAACGAGACGCTGTTGAAGGTCGCGACCAAGATCGTCGAGCACCAACGTGGTTTCCTCGAGTACGGCGAAGAAGCGATGAAACCGCTCGTTCTGCACGACATCGCCGAGGCGGTCTCGATGCATGAGTCGACCATTTCACGCGTCACGACACGCAAATACATGCATACGCCGCGAGGCATCTTCGAGCTCAAGTACTTTTTTTCCAGCCACGTCGCGACCAGTACTGGCGGCGAGGTCTCGAGTACGGCGATCCGGGCGCTGATCAAAAAACTAACCGCCGAGGAGAATCCCACAAAGCCGTTGAGCGACAGCAAGATCACGGCGATACTCAAATCCCAGAAGATCAACGTAGCGCGGCGCACGGTTGCCAAATATCGCGAGCTACTTTCGATTCCACCATCGAACGAACGCAAGCGACTCGTTTGATCGTTTTTCCGAGTTCGACCCCCGTTCCATCAATACACATCCCCGGTCCCGAGGAGGACGCCCATGCAGTTGAGCATTACCGGGCATCACATCGATGTCACTGAAGCATTGCACGACTACGTCACGAAAAAATTCGTGCGGCTGGAACGCCACTACGATCACATAACCAATGTTCACGTCGTACTCTCCGTCGAGAAGCTAGTCCAGAAAGCCGAGGCAACCGTCCACACCAGCGGTGCAGAACTCTTCGCTGACGCAACTTCCGAAGATCTATACGCCGCGATCGACGCACTGATCGACAAACTCGACAGGCAAATCGTCAAACACAAGGAAAAGACGCGCAACCACGGCCAGCGCGGTCCGAAATAACGCCCGGAGGATGGTTCCGGGCTCGCCTCCGGCACGCGTGTCGCGGCATCGCACTTCTGCTCGAGGTCGAGTGGCATGAAACTGGTGATCATCAGCGGTCGATCGGGCTCAGGCAAAAGTACCGCACTACACGTCCTCGAAGACGCCGGCTTCAACTGCATCGATAATTTTCCGATCGGCCTATTGCCGGCCATGGTGCATACGGCGTTGCGTGATCCCCACCAGCGCAGCCAGCGGATGGCCGTCAGCATCGACGCACGCAACTCGGCGATCGACCTGAGGCGTTTCCCGGAGATCCTGCTGTCGCTCGATCGTATGGACCTCGACTGCGAGGTGATCTATCTCGACGCACTCGGGCCTACGCTGGTCAAACGTTTTAGTGAAACCCGGCGGAGGCATCCACTCACGAATGAGGTGACCGACCTACGCCAGGCGATCGAGGCCGAACACGAACTGCTGGCGAGCATCGCCGACCTCGCCGATCTGGTCATCGATACGACGCAGTTGGGAACCACCGCCCTGGTTGATCTGATCAGTGCGCGTATCGCATCGAAGACGACGTCCGGACTGTCGCTGTTGTTTCGCTCGTTCGGGTACAAGTTCGGTATCCCGGTGGACGGCGATCTAGTCTTCGACATCAGATGTCTGCCGAATCCGCACTATTTGCCAGAGTTGCGCCGCCTGACTGGCCGCGACGATGCCGTTCGCACTTACCTGGAGGCCGATGCCGATGTGTTGGCCATGTACGATGATATCCGTCGTTATCTCGAAACCTGGCTGCCCAAGTTCGAACAGAACAACCGCATCTACATGACGGTTGCGATCGGCTGCACCGGCGGTCAGCATCGATCCGTGTACATGGCCGAAAAGCTCGGCGGTCATTTCCGCACCCGCATTCCGAACGTCCTGGTTCGACATCGTGAACTCGAGCAACGAATCTGACGGACGCAGCCGATGCAGGAACGTAAAGTCACGATCATCAACAAACTCGGCTTGCACGCCAGAGCCGCGAGTAAGTTCGTCAATCTCGCGAAGCGTTATGCGAGCAAGATCGAAGTGCTCACCGTCGCCAAGACCGTCGATGGCAAAAGCATCATGAGCATCATGCTGCTCGCCGCATCACAAGGCACCGAAATCGGCTTGCGGATCGAAGGCGACGACGAGGTCGATGCGATGCAAGCCATCGTCGATCTGATCGCTGACCGGTTCGGCGAAGGCGAATGACGCGGTACCCGCCGTCGGCCCCGGTCTAAGGTCGATCCCGAGCGTGCCGATTCAGCCGGCGATCGTCATGCCGTCGATCAGTAGCGAACCAGTCACCACGTTGCCGCGCCGGTCCGGATCATCGCCGAGCCCGATCATCGCGCCGTACATATCTTGCAAGTGGCCGGCGATCGTCAGCTCGTCGACCGGATACACCGGTTCACCGTCCGAAATCCAGAAACCCGCAACGCCGCGTGAATAATCGCCCGTGACGATGTTGACGCCCTGACCAATCAGCTCCGTGACCAGCACACCCTGACGGATCCCGCGAATGAGTTCGGCGAGCGGTTGTTGGGGACCTTCGACCGACAGGTTGTGCACGCCACCCGAATTTGCTGTCGTCTTCATACCAAGTCGACGCGCCGAATAACTCCCCAACACGTACGACGCAATTTGGCCCCGGTCGATGAACGCTTTTTCGTAGGTCGCGACACCGTCGCCGTCGAATGCCGCGCTGCCGGGGCCGCGTGGCAGCAACGGTCGTTCGATGACCGAATAGCCTTCAGGCAGCAGCTTGCGGCCCAGCGAGTTCGTCAGGAACGAGGCATTGCGATACAACGAACCGCCACTCAAGGCCGCCATCAGATGACCGATGAGGCCGCTGGCGACTTCGGCCGTGAACAGCACCGGGTAGCGACCGGTCTTGACCGGCCGTGCGCCGAGACGCGCAACCGCACGGCGCGCCGCTTCCGCACCCACCGCTTCTGCGGCATCCAGATCGTCGATAGACCGTCCGGTCGTATAGTAGTGGTCGCGCTGCATGGTCTTGCCATCGCCGGCAATCACGCCGCAGCTGATGCTGTGACGGGTACCGATATGACTGCCGAGAAAGCCATGGCTGTTGCCGTAGACACGACAGAAGCGCTGGGTACCGACCGACGCACCGTCGGAGTTGGTTACACGGCGATCGTGACCCCGAGCGGCTGCCTCGGCGGTCAGCGCCAATGCCTCTGCGTCCGCGACCGTCGTCGTCCACGGATGATCCAGATCGAGATTCGGGAAGACTCGCGCCATCAATTCCGCGTCAGCGAGGCCGTGGCATGGATCTTCTTCGGTGAAGCGGGCGATGTTACACGCTGCTTGAACGGTTGCGGCAACCGCGTCCGGTGTCGAATCGGATGTGCTCGCAGAACCCTTGCGCTTGCCGAAGTAGACCGTGATTCCGAAGCCCCGGTCCCGATTGAACTCCACCGTTTCGAGATCACCAAGACGCACCGTGACACCAAGTCCCGCGTCTTCACTTGCCGAAACTTCGGCCGCGTCGGCACCGGACTCACGCGCACGCCGAAGAATGTCGGTCACGAGCGACTTCAGATCGCTCTCATGATCGGTGGCCGCAACCAGATTCACTGCGTCGTTCATAGTGCGCTACCGCCTCCCGATGAGTGCCTGCTGTGGAAAACCGGCGTCCAATCGAAGCGCCAATTCGTGATACGGTGCCGCCGATGAGCGAAGAAGAACCTAGTAAATCCGCTCGCAAGCGCGATGCACAGCGATTGAAAGCGCTGGGGCAGCAGCTTGCGGAGCTGAACGATGAACAACGTGCAACATTGCCATTGCCTGAAGTTCTCGCCAAAGCGCTCACCGACCATCGCCGCATCACTGCGCACGAAGCGAAGCGCCGGCAGGGACAGTTCATCGGCAGACTGATGCGTAAGATCGATGTCGCCGAACTTGAGAAGGCGCTCGATGATCTGACGCGCACCAGCGCGCAGGCGCGTTTCGCGCACCATAAAATCGAGGGCTGGCGAGATCAGTTGATCGCCGAGGATTCGGCACTTACCGCGTATGTCGAGGCATATCCGGCGACCGATCGTCCAAAACTGCGTGCGCTGATTCGCGCCGCGCGCAGTCGAACCGATGACCCGATCGCAGCGCGCACCCTGTTCCGATATTTGCGCGACAACGCTGCGCGTCATGCACCGGATCCTGAAGAAGCTTCGGTTCCACCAACCGTGAGCTGATCGATACGCAACGTGGGCTGGCCGACACCGACCGGCACCGACTGGCCATCTTTACCGCAGATGCCGACACCTTCATCGAGCGCGAGGTCACGACCGACCATCGAGATTCGCGTCATGATTTCCGGTCCGTTGCCGATCAGCGTTGCGCCCTTCACCGGCCGGGTCACGCGTCCGTCCTCGATCAGATACGCTTCGGTGGCGGAGAAGACGAACTTGCCGGATGTGATGTCGACCGAGCCGCCGCCGAAGTTCACCGCATACAAACCGCGCGACACGCTGGCGATGATCTCTTCGGGTTCATGGGTGCCCGCGAGCATGAATGTGTTCGTCATCCGTGGCAGCGGCGCATGCGCGTACGACTGCCGCCGACCGTTGCCGGTCGGCGTGGTGCCCATCAGGCGAGCGTTCTGACGATCCTGCAGATAACCTTTCAAGACACCGTTTTCGATCAGGACGGTACGTTGCGTTGGCGTGCCTTCGTCATCGACCGACAGCGAGCCGCGTCGGTGCGGCAGCGTGCCGTCGTCGACGACCGTGCACAACGGCGAGGCAACAAGTTCGCCAATCCGGCCGCTGAAGGCGGACGTGCCTTTGCGGTTGAAGTCACCTTCGAGACCGTGACCCACTGCTTCGTGCAACAGCACGCCGGGCCAACCGGGACCGAGCACGACCGGCATAGGACCCGCCGGTGCCGCCACCGCATCTAAACTCACCAGACCGGTGCGCACCGCTTCGGCCACAAAACCAGCCGCCCGGCCGTCGGTGAGGAACCAGACGAGATCACGGCGGCCACCACCACCGGAAAAGCCGCGCTCGCGGCGTCCGTTCTGTTCGACGATTACGCTGACATCCAATCGCACCAACGGTCGCACGTCCGCCGACAGCGTACCGTCGGTGGTAACGACGAGATGGGTCTCGTACGAAGCGGCAAGCCGGATGGTCACTTCTTTGACGCGTGTATCGATGCGTCTCGCCTGCGCATCGAGTTCGCGCAGCAAGCCGATCTTGGCGCCCTCGTCGAGAGAGCCGATGGGATCGACCGACTCATATCGGGGTACCGCCGTCGACGGCACCCAGACCCGATGCTGGCCGGAACCTCCGGTGCGCACGATGCTGCGCGCCGCGACCGTGGCTTCTTCGAGCGCCGGGAGCAGGATGTCGTCGGAGTACGCGAATCCTGTTCGTTCACCGCTGACCGCCCGAACACCGACGCCGCGATCGGCACTGAACGCACCTTCCTTGATGATGCCGTCTTCCATCACCCAGGCTTCGCTGCGTACGGCCTGAAAGAACAACTCACCGGTATCGACCGCACGGCCAGCGAGACTTCCAAGCAACCGTTCGACGTCGGTCGAGTCAAGGTTTGCGGTATCCCACAACTGCCGTTGGGCAACTTCGATCATCTCACTCATGCGTCCTTGTCCTTCGGTTGGGGCTGTTCCGGCGCAGCTGCGTCGGGCGCCGCACCGCTGACATTCGATTCGGGCTGCGCGGCTTCCTGCCCCGGAACAACGCGGGGCGTCTCTCCCGGCGTTGCACCCTGCACAGGCGTGCTCTGCGCGGCGGCCGTTTCGGTCGGCTCCGCCATCGCCTTGGGGAAAACCTGTTCAAAATCCACTTCCGGATTCTGCAGTGTTCCACCGATCTTGTACTTGGCGCTGGAAAACTTATCGATCTGACTGCGGAAAATCCGCTCCCCCACCAACACCGCACCCGCGGCGAGCGGATTGACGAATCCCAGATACGCCGCGTACCACGGCAGGCTCGAGCTGACAGGCAGCGTGACCACCATTTCGTTGTCGAGCGCCCCAGTCAACAGATTGACCGTGCCATTGATCCGGAAATCTCCGCCGGTACCCTCAATCTCCATCGGCTCGACAAAATTGATCACACCCTGATCGGTCATGACCACCCCTTTGATTTCATCAAAGCTGATCCCCTTACCGAACACGTCAGAAAAGTCCAGCGTCATCCGCTTCGCAATCGCCGTAAAGTTCAACAGACTGAAGATCCGCACCGCACCGGAGCCTTCCCCCAGGTCGACGAAACGACCGTTCTCGGCCTTGACCGATATCTGACCAACGATACGCGGTAACGCGAAGTTCAGCGGCGATCCCGGCCAGCTGATGTCGACGCCTACCTCGGTCGACGTGGTCTCGAGACTGGGCGCGTAACCCCACAACGGCAACACTGTGGCAAGGTTGTCCGCGCGCAGAGAGCCGTTGAAGTAAGTTCGTCCGCCGTCCGCGGTGCTCCACAGTGTGTTGCCCAGGCTCTCTATGTGGACTCCTCTGATGTCGGCAACCAGATCATCGATGGCGACACCAAGGTCGGATCTACGCAGCCTGAACCGCCAACTGCCGAAGTCCTCTTCGGCCAGTGACACGTTCTGCACTGCAATGTCGAGATCACCAATTCCGCGCGGATCTACATTTGCCAACGGATCCACTCCGCCGCCCGGTTTCGCCCCCGGCAGTTTCACATAGTGCAGGTCGATTTTCGGCGGTGCAGGGGCAACCCACTTCATCGAGCCTTCGATCGCCGGCCCGGTGATCGAGACCCGCAGCTCCCCGCCGCGATTCGACACGTCGGCGACGATGCCGTCGAAGGCAATGTTCCGGTAGGTTACTCGACCGATTTCAAACGCGTTCATTCCCCATGGAAAGTTCGGGTTTAACCCGGCTACTTCGCCCCTGAATCGATCCGTCAGATCGAGCTGCGAGATGCCGCCATTGATAGTCACCGCGTCTTCGTCGCCGCGCTCCAGACCGGGGTCCACGCCTATTCCGATGCTACCGGCGCGTATGCCGCCATCGATGATTCTCAGCCACCCCTGGGCGACCTGTCCCAAACGCACATCGAGCCTGTCGCCTTCGGCAGAAAACTCCATGTTCATCGATGACGGCATCGCGTCCTGAGCTTGTTTCCCAAGCGGAGACGGAAGTTCCAGCGCCACCCCAACCAGATCCGAACGCAGCGCCAATACCGGCGTTTCGTTCGACCCCGGGCGGATTCGATACTCTCCCGCAAAATCGAATTCGCCGCCGGCGACTCCAGGATTGGCCCAGCCGCGCCACTGCGTGACATCCTGCACGGCCGTGCGTCCGTCGAAGCCGATCCGTATCTGTCCCTCGTCCGAGTTCACGACAAAATGCGCCGGACGGCCGAAGATCATCCCGTCGAGCGCCTCTGTTTCGACGTCAGTCGGATAGTGGTACTGCAATTTACCGCGCAATGATTGCAATTCGAGCTTCATGTCGGCGAGCTGCGCGGTGAGCCCGCCGAGTTTGAACTGAAGATCCACGATCGGCGCAAAGGTGCCCGTAATCGGTATCTTCATCTGGGTGGTGTAATCGAAAGGTCCCGAGAACGACCACTCGGGTTTGACGAATTTTAGCCGTGTCGAAAGAGGTGAACCGTCAATCAGTCCCCGTAGCGCCGTGCCGTCTCCGGCGCCTTTACCTTCGTAACTGACGTATTCCTGCGAGTTCGGCAAAAATACTGTCGCGTTTGCCGCCTCGATTCCCACCAGATTGCCTGCATGGAACTCGCCCGTCGTTCCGCTCGCGGTGTATTTCACGCGCCCGGCGACGCCCGCGGCGGGCGGCCAATCAGGATGAAACCGCACGATGCCATCGTGGAGCTCGACATTCAGCTCGACTTGGCGCATCGGCAGCCCTGGTAGCGTCCGCAGGTGACCGTGGTAAACGATGTCGGCAACATCGACGTAGCCGCCGACGACGGCCCGGTCGAGCCCATGCAGCAGCGCCTGGGGCAGCGCGCGCGGTACATAGGCGAGCGCCGCTCGGCCATCGATGTCGCTCAGGCGCAAACGCATCAGCAGGCGTTGCTCCAACGGATCACTCGGACGACCGAAGGAAAACTCGCCATGCACCGACGAGGCTGCAAACGTCGCGGCGAGATCGCGGCCCTGGACCGCGAGATGGTCAGGTGCAAACCAGATCAGCAAATCGCCGCTGAGATGGTCGAGCTGCGTCGGCTGATCAAAAAAGTTGAGAAAGCCGAGCGTGACCTGCTCGCCGGCCAAGCTGATCAGCACACTGTGCTCGGTGCCCGCGACGGTCGCCCTTGCATTGCGCACGTACGGCACGCCCTTGGCATTCTCGAGTGCGATGTTGGACACATTCGCGGCATAGCTCAGTTCGCGGTCGTTGACATCAAAGCGCGCCCGAGCCCCATCAATTCGGCCGCGGGGCGCCAACGCACCGAGCCATTCATCCACGCCACGGATATTCGCAGCCGCAGCACGAACGACGCCAATCACCGGTGCCGCGTCGAACGGGGGCAGTGCCACTTCGATGTTTCGCGTGCCGTCCAATCCGTTCTCGTACGCAACGACGGTATCGTCGAGGATTGCGGAACCATGCGCACTGGTCACGGCCAGCCTATCCAAAACAAGCTCCCATCGTAGCCCCAACCGATCGACTGAGCCGCGCGCGAGCAGGTTCACCGCGTCCAAGCCACCGCTCGACAGCTCGATTTTTTTTGCGTCTAGCGTCAGCCGTCCGGTGCTGGTGCGGTCCGCAAACGACCAGTGACCGTGCAGCTGATCGATATTTCCACCAATTCCAGCCAGTGCGAGCCCCAACGTCGGATCGATCACGAACTGCTCTGCATCGACGGCAATCTGTCCATTGGTCGGGCGACCGAACAGAGCGTCAGACAGATTATAGGCCAGTCGAATCTCGCCTACGCCGCCCTGCTCGACGTCGACGACGAACTCTCCCGAGTGACGCAGCCCCGCATTGGCAACGGCCACATGAAGGTGCATTTCACCGAGTGGTACTAACGACTCCACACCGTCGCGGACTTCGGCGGCGGAAAAACGGATGTGCACATCCGGGAGTCGCAGGCCATCGCTATAGCGCAGCAGCGCTTCGAACGGTACCCCTCCTCCCGCACCCCCCGACTTGCCAAGACGCCAATGTCCATCGACGTCATGCACCGGCGCCAGCTCGACCCGCGCTGCGGATAAATGTCGCAGCACCAGGCCGCTGTAGAACGCGCTCTCGAGGACGTCCACTTCCATCGTCACGTCGCTGGCGTCGCCGCCTGCGAAACGCAAATGATCGACTCGGATGACTGGGTTCAGCAGATGCCATGCGCCGCGTAGCCCTTCGAGTTCCACACCCCGGGGGATGAGGATCGTGTTGATGTGCGACTCGAGCCGGGGTAGCCAGGCGATGAGCACTCGACCTGAAGTCGTGACGATCGCCAGCAGCACCGTCAGGGCGATCAGCAGCAACAGCAGGGGACGCAGCACCGCGCGCAATTCAACCAAACTCCGGGAATCAAGTGGGTTTCGAACGCCGCCGGCATGCTCGACTCGAGCCGCGTTCGGCAGTCAGCGCGGCACTCCCTGTACCAGAACCAGGTCGAACTGTTCGGGGCCGTAGCTCGGCTCGACCTGGAATCGGATTGCCCGCCCGATCTGCTCAGCTACGCATCCTACGTTATCCCGCTCCTCATCGAGCAATCGATCCACCACGCCCTGCGACGCCTGTACCAACATGTCACCCACAGACGCAGTCCCGTTATCCTGGCCGGCGGATTGGTGACCGACGATCGGGTGCTGGCGGGCATTTCGCAAGATCGCGCGGAAGATCTCCAGGCACACTGTTTCGGCGGACTTGACGACGCCGTGACCGGCGCAGGTCGGACAGCTTTCGCACACCTGCTGGCGCAGGCTCTCACGGGTACGTTTCCGACTGATCTGCACCAGCCCCAGTTCCGAAATTCCCGAGATGCGTATGCGCGCGGGATCTCCCTCGCAGGCCTTCTCGAGGGTCCGCAAAACCTGGCGACGGTGTTCTTCGTCTTCCATGTCGATGAAGTCGACGACCACGATGCCACCGAGATTCCGCAATCTTAGCTGTCGCGGCAATATTGCCGCCGCTTCGAGATTGGTACGGAACACAGTGTCCTCGAGACTGCGCGCGCCGACGAACCCACCCGTATTCACGTCAATCGTGGTCATCGCTTCGGTCTGTTCTATGACCAGGTGGCCCCCGCTGCGCAATACGACCCGGCTTTGCAATGCGCGCTCGATTTCATCTTCGACGCCGTAGCGATCAAACATTGCCACTTCATCGTCGTAGAACTGCACCCGATCGACGTACTCTGGCAGAAACTGATCAACAAAATCGCGCACCCTTTGGTAGGTCTGGGGTTCGTCGATCCGCACCGCTTTGAGCTCCGGCCCGGCAAAATCGCGGATCACCCGCGTGTGCAGCGGCAACTCCTGGTACACCAACGCCGGCGCGTTCTGACTGCGGCTACGCTCATCGACACGCTGCCAGACCCGCAGCAGCATGTGAACATCCGCTTCGAGCAGCATTTTGGCCACACCTTCTGCGGCCGTACGGACAATAAATCCATTGGACTCCGCGCAACCCGCGGCGGTGCGGGCCGCTTGCGTCACGAGGTGCAGCCGTTCGCGTTCGGCCGGATCTTCGATGCGCTGCGAAATGCCTATGTGTGCATTCAGCGGCATCAGCACGAGATACCGGCTCGCAAGCGCAATGTTGGTCGTCAGCCGTGCACCCTTTGTGGCGATCGGGTCTTTCGCAATCTGGACCAGTAATGTCTGACCTTCGTGCACCAGATCGCGGATGTCCTTCTGCTGCGGGTCGGGTTCCGCAACGCTGATCCGCGGTGAATCGATGTCACGCGCGTGCAGAAATCCCGGTCGACCCAAACCGACGTTTACGAACGCGGCCTGCATGCCAGGCAGAATCCGTTCGACTCGACCGTTATAGATGTTGCCGGTAAGGCTGTACGGGCCGGAGCGTTGGAGATGCACTTCGGCCAGCACGTGATTCTGGATCAGCGCGACGCGCGTCTCGAACCCGCTGACATTGATGAGCAGCTCTTCGTCCATCGGCGACCTCACACACCACGATACCGCCAGGTGTCCACGCCGAAGGCTTGGAGCAACGCTTCCGTTTCAGCAAGCGGCAGACCCACGATCCCGCTATAGCTGCCCTCGATGCGCTGGGCAAATATACCTCCAATACCTTGGATGCCATAACCCCCGGCCTTGTCGCGCGGCTCCCCGCTCATCCAGTAGGCTTGCGCTTCGGTCTGAGAAATCTCACGAAAAAAAACCCGCGAACGCGACAATCGAACCTCCGATTTCGATTCCTGCACCAGCGCCACTGCGGTGAACACGTCATGACCACGACCGGACAATTGCGCAAGCATCGATACCCCGTGCGCGCGGTCGATGGGTTTGCCGAGCGGCACGTCGTCGACAACGACCAGCGTATCCGCGCCGAGCACCGGCAGCACTTCGCCGTGCGCGACCAGCCGTGCTTTCGTCAGCGCCAGGCGCTGAACCATCGCGATGACGGATTCATCCGGTCGCCGCGACTCATCGACGTTCGTGTAGTTCACGGTGAACACCAGACCCAGTTGTGTCAGCAGCGCCGCACGCCTCGGCGACGCGGATGCGAGGACCAGCTGTGGGGGTCGCTCACGCACGCGTTACTCGACCGCGAACTGGTAACGAACGCGCCTCAACAGGAGCGCCACCAGCGGCCAGGCAACCGTACTCATCACCGCCGGCGCCACGATCCACCATGACAATGCACCGTCGCGACCCAACCATTGCGCCCACATGCGCACGAACTCCGTCCCGAGCACCATCAAGAACACGACAACACCCTGCTGGGCGACCGAATACATACGAAAGCGCTCATAGAAGGACCACGTGACATAGGTCAGCGCGGCAAGACAAAAGCCATTCACGCCGAGCGGATCCGCATAGAGGACATCGACCACCAGCCCGGTCAGCCACGCCGAAATCATGCCGAACCGGTGCGGCAGCGCCATTACCCAGTAGAAAACAACGAGCACGATCCAGGATGGTCGCAGCCAACCCAGCCACGCCGAAGCCCCCGCCGGCAGATGCACGACCGACAGCAACATGGCGACACCGATCGACAGCATGATCACCCAGCCGCCTCGCGTGGGATTCACGGAGTGGCCTCGACCGGCTGTTCTGCCGGCGCCGGCGGCAACGCTTCGGATCCGGTCACCAACAATACATGTCGAGCGCGATCCAACGCCGCCAGCGGACGCGCGCCGACTTGCGCGTACGTCAGCGTAGGATCGACGACCACCGATACAACCTCACCAACGGGGTAGCCTTGTGGGAAGTGACCACCGAGACCGGAGCTCACGAGCTGATCTCCGACGCGGATGTCTGCCGTGATCGGAACATATTCGAGTTCGAGCCGATCGACCCGCCCGGTACCTGCCGCGATGCTGCGGAAATCGTTGCGCAGCACCTGCACCGGCACTGCATGTGCCGCATCGATCACGAGCATCACCCGGCTCGTGAATTGAGCGACTTCAACGACCTGGCCGAACAATCCGTCCGCGTCGATCACCGCCTGGCCGACGAATACGCCGGCGTCAGCGCCTTTGTCGATCTCAATCTGGAAGGTGTTGGGACTCGGCACGACGCCGATCAGTTCGGCAACCAGGCCTTCCACGCCGAGGCGTTGGCGGCTACCGAGCAGTTGCCGCAGCCGGTCATTCTCCTCGCGAAGCGCAACGAACTGCTGTGCAGTTTGGGCAAGCTCCAAATTGCGTTTCTCGAGTCGTGCGTTCTCGGTGATCAGCAATTCACGCGTCGACAGTGTCTGGCTAGCCTGGCGACCCATCTGATACGGGCTTTCGGCGATAACGTAAATAGGACTCACGAGCGTTGCGAGCGCCGAGCGTACAGGCTCCAGCAGCCGCGAGTTGAGATCGATCACGAGCAGCAAAGCGGAAACGATCGTAAGCGCCAACAACAGATAGCCGGCACCCGAGTCACGCAGGAATAGCGCCTTGATGGGAGCCTCAGTCCAACCGGAACGTGAGCATCATAGCAGTCGCCGAGAAAGATCTATTTGCGTGTGCCCAGGAATCGATTGAGCTACCGCTAATCGGTCGACAACAGGTCCGCGTTGCCGGACTTGTCCATCAACTCCAGCGCCTTACCGCCGCCCCTGGCCACACACGTCAACGGATCGTCGGCAATCACCACGGGCAGACCCGTTTCTTCTGCCAGCAACACGTCAATATCTCGCAACAACGCGCCGCCACCGGTCAACACCAGCCCCGTCTCGGCGATGTCGGATGCGAGTTCAGGCGGAGTCTGTTCGAGCGCACTCTTGACAGCTTGCACGATCATCGACAGCGGCTCCTGGAGCGCCTCCAGAATCTCATTACTGTTCAGCGTGAAACTGCGGGGCACGCCTTCGGCAAGATTGCGGCCGCGCACATCGATCTCGCGAATGTCTTTCTGCGGATAGGCGCAACCGATCTCCTGTTTGATTCGTTCGGCGGTTGCCTCGCCGATCAGGCTGCCCTGGGTTCGCCGCACGTACGCGACGATCGCCTCGTCGAACCGATCACCGCCGACCCGGACAGTGTCGGAATAGACGACCCCATTCAACGAAATTACCGCGATCTCTGTCGTGCCACCTCCGATATCGACAACCATCGTGCCGATGGCTTCGTGCACCGGCAGTCCCGCACCGATCGCGGCCGCCATCGGCTCCTCGATCAGGCGCACATCACGCGCGCCGGCCGACAAGGCCGACTCACGAATCGCACGTCGCTCTACTTCGGTGGACTTGCACGGCACACAAACCAGCACGCGCGGACTCGGTCGAATCCAGGAATTCTCATGCACTTTATTGATGAAGTACTTCAGCATTTTTTCGGTGACGAGAAAGTCGGCGATGACGCCGTCTTTCAGCGGCCTAATGGCCGTGATGTTGCCAGGCGTCCTGCCCAACATCCGCTTCGCATCGAGGCCGACTGCGGCAACGCTCTTCTGATTGTTCTGATGGCGGATTGCGACCACCGAAGGCTCGTTGAGAACAATGCCTTCATCACGCACGTAGATGAGCGTGTTGGCCGTTCCGAGATCGATCGCAAGATCGCGCGAGAACAGCCCGCGTATGTACTTGAACATCTATTGGGGATCTTTTGGGAGGTGAAAGGGCCAGCACTGAAAACTGTAGCAACCGCAGGGATTTTGGGCAAGGAACGATTGTGCTACCGTGCGGTTTTTCCGTGCATTCTCATGACCATCCACGAGCGCGACATCGACAAGCTCTGCGTTCTGGCACGCTTGGCCATCGATCCGGACGATCGGCGACACGCTCAACGCGACCTCGAAGGCATCATCGCGATGATCGACGCACTTGCCGACGTCGCGACAGAATCGATCGAGCCGCTGGCCCACCCGTTGGATGCGACGCAACGACTGCGACCTGACGAGGTCACTGAGCGAGTCGAGCGCAACGCACTGCAGCAGATTGCACCGGCGGTTCGTGACGGCCTTTATCTGGTACCGCGTGTCATCGAGTGATGAACCCCGTCGCCACCCTCACCGACCTGGCCGCTGGACTCACGGCCGGCGACTTCTCGAGCGTCGAACTGATTCGTTATTACCTCGACCGGATCGAACGCCTCGACGCCCACTACAACAGTTTTATCACCGTCACCGGCGAACTCGCACTCGCTCAGGCGGCCGCGGCAGACGCCAGGCTGCACGCCGGCAACGCGACTCCATTGACCGGGCTGCCGATCGCGCACAAGGACATCTTCTGTACTCGCGGAGTCCGCACCACCTGCGGGTCGCGGATGCTCGACAACTTTATCGCCCCGTACGACGCGACCGCGGTGGCGTCTCTGGCCACAGCGGGCGTCGTGATGCTGGGCAAGACCAACATGGACGAGTTCGCGATGGGCTCGTCGTGTGAAACGAGCTTCTATGGCCCGGTCCACAATCCGTGGGATACCTCGCGGGTGCCGGGCGGCTCCTCCGGCGGTTCCGCCGCGGCCGTGGCAGCGGGACTGACCCCAGCCGCGACGGGCACCGACACAGGCGGCTCCATTCGCCAGCCCGCGGCGTTGACAGGGATCTGCGGGCTCAAACCGACCTACGGCGCCGTGTCCCGCTATGGCATGGTCGCATTCGCGTCGAGCCTCGACCAAGGGGGTCCGATGGCCCGATCCGTTGCCGACATCGCGCTGTTGTTCGACGCAATGGCCGGCTTCGACGCGAAGGATTCCACCAGCGCCGTCCGTGACGCTGCGGACTTAGCCGCTGCGCAAGGCGCGGCCACGTCAGGTCAACGGCTGACCATCGGCCTGCCGAAGGAGTACTTCGGCGTGCTCGCGGACACAGCGTTCGCACGCGTTTACGACGAGGCGCGACGAACTCTCGAAGCGTTGGGTCACCGATTCGTGGAAGTGTCGCTGCCACACACCCCATTCGCAGTGCCGACGTATTACGTCATCGCATCCGCCGAAGCATCGACCAATCTGGCTCGCTACGACGGAGTGCGCTACGGCTATCGCTGCGCGGCACCGACCGGCCTGACGGATTTGTATGAGCGCTCGCGCAGCGAGGGGTTCGGGCGCGAAGTCAAACGACGAATCCTGACCGGCACCTACGCGCTGTCGGTCGGTTATTTCGATGCCTACTATCTGAAGGCACAACGCGTGCGGCGACTGATTCGCGATGATTTCACCAAGGCATTCGAGACGGTCGATGCGTTGCTGGCGCCCACGGCACCCGGAACCGCGTTTCCGATCGGTCAGATCAGCGACCCCGTCGAGATGTATCAGCAGGACGTATTCACCGTTCCGGCGAGCCTCGCCGGTATTCCGGCGCTTGCCGTACCGTGCGGTTTTCATCAGGGGCTTCCGGTCGGCATGCAGCTGATGGGCGCGCATTTCAACGAACCGCGCCTGCTCGCGCTCGGTGGCGCCTTTCAGCGCGCGACGGATTGGCATCTGCGCACACCTAACCTGCCCGGATAGCACGAACGATGCAGTGGGAAAGCGTCATCGGTCTGGAGATCCACGTTCAACTGGCCACGCGCTCGAAGATCTTCTCGGGCGCAACCACCGCGTTCGGCGCCGCGCCCAATACTCAGGCTTGCGGTCTCGACATCGCGCTGCCGGGCACGCTGCCGGTTCTTAACGAAGCGGCCGTGCGAATGGCGGTGACATTCGGCGTCGCGATCGGCGCTGACATCAGCGCGCGTTGTGTATTCGATCGAAAAAACTACTTCTACCCGGATCTGCCGAAGGGCTATCAGATCAGTCAGTTCGAACGCCCGATCGTCGGTACGGGACGCATCGACCTCCGCCTCGATGACGGCGCGACGCGCACCATTCGTATCACGCGTGCGCATCTCGAAGAGGACGCCGGAAAATCGTTGCACGAGGACTTTGCCGGAATGACCGGGATCGACCTCAATCGCGCCGGCATGCCGCTGCTCGAGATCGTCTCGGAACCGGACTTGCACAACGCCAAGGAAGCGGCGGCGTACTTCCGGCAAATGCACACCCTCGTGCGGTACCTGGGTATTTGCGATGGCAATCTGAACGAAGGTTCGATGCGCTGCGACGCCAACGTGTCGGTTCGCCCGATCGGCACCACCACGCTCGGTGAACGGACCGAAATCAAGAATCTCAATTCGTTCCGCTTTCTCGAGCGCGCCATCGACTACGAAATCGCTCGACAGATCGAAGTGCTCGAGACCGGCGGACGCATCAGACGCGAGACGCGTCTGTACGACTCCGATCGAGACGAGACGCGCACCATGCGCACCAAAGAGCTGTCGGACGATTACCGATATTTTCCGGAACCCGATCTGCTTCCGGTCGTGATCGATCAGGAATTCATCGCCACGGTCAGGAGTTCACTGCCTGAACTTCCGCACCAGAAGCGTACCCGATACATTGGCGCATTGGGACTGTCGGACTATGCCGCGACCTGGCTCACTGACGACCCGAGTGTGGCGCGCTTCTTTGAAGCCGTGCTGGCCGCGTGTGGCGAGGCGAAGCTCGCAGCGAACTGGGTAATGGGTGACTGGTCCGCGGCCCTGAATCGCAGCGAGCTGCATCCCGATGCGAGCACGATCTCCGCGGCTCAGCTCGGTGCGCTGATCGAGCGCGTCAGAGCCGGAACGATCAACGGAAAAATTGCGAAGACGCTGTTCGAATCGTTGTGGAATGCCGCTGACCCGAACCGAACTGTCGACGATCTGATCCGCGAGCAAGGTCTGGCGCAGGTTGCCGACACCGGAGAACTGGCCGAATTGATTCGTCGGGTCATCGCCGACAATCCGGAGCAAGCGGCGCAATTTCGCGCCGGCAAGGAAAAGGTCTTCGGATTTTTCGTTGGCCAGATCATGAAGGCGACCCAGGGTCGGGCAGACCCGCTACACGTGAATACGCTCCTGCGCGAGGCCTTCGCCGCAACCTGATCGGTTTCCGAGCGCATCGGTGGCGGGCGCGCACGCCGCCCGCCTGCGTACTTATCCATATAACGAATCCGCCTGATAAGCGGCTACGAATCGGTCGGCGCTGACACTAGAATGACCGACCTTTTTCCGAACCCTGCACCATGGCCGGCTATCAGATCACCCACCTCAAACAACTCGAGAGTGAGAGTATCCGGATCATTCGCGAAGTTGCCGCCGAGTTTGAAAAACCGGTAATGCTGTACTCGATCGGCAAAGACTCGACAGTATTGCTGCACCTCGCGCGTAAAGCGTTTTATCCAGGACCGTTGCCGTTCCCACTGATGCACGTCGACACGACCTGGAAGTTTCGCGACATGATCGCGTTTCGCGATCGGAAGGCGAAAGAGATGAAGCTCGACCTGATCGTCCACACGAACGAAGAAGGTGTCCGCAACAACGTCACGCCGTTCACGTACGGTTCGAAAAAGCACACCGATATCATGAAAACTCAGGCGCTGTTGCAGGCGCTGGACAAATACAAGTTCGACGCGGCTTTCGGCGGAGCGCGGCGCGACGAAGAGAAGTCGCGCGCAAAGGAGCGCGTCTACTCCGTCCGCGATTCGAACCATCGTTGGGATCCGAAGAATCAGCGCCCGGAGTTGTGGAGTCTGTACAACGGCAACATCAATCGCGGCGAAGAAGTACGGATATTTCCGCTGTCGAACTGGACCGAGCTCGACGTCTGGCAGTACATCTACCTGGAGCAGCTCGAAATCGTGCCGTTGTACTTTGCGGCGATGCGTCCGGTTGTCGAACGCGACGGTACGTTGATCATGGTCGACGATGACAGGATGCCGCTGCACGAAGGCGAAGTGCCGCAGCAGCGTATGGTTCGATTCCGCACGCTGGGCTGTTACCCGTTGTCCGGCGCAATCGAATCCAACGCAACCACGCTCCCCCAGATCATTCAGGAAATGCTGTTGACCAAATACTCGGAACGCCAGGGCCGCTTGATCGACTACGACGGTGCCGCCTCGATGGAACAGAAAAAGCGCGAGGGGTACTTCTGACGATGAGCCACCAATCCGAGCTGATCGAAACCGACATCGTCGCGTACCTCGAGCAACACGAGCGAAAAGAGATATTGCGTTTCCTGACCTGTGGCAGTGTGGACGACGGCAAGAGCACGTTGATCGGCCGCCTGTTGCACGATTCGAAGATGATCTACGAAGACCAGCTCGAGGCCGTGCGCTCGAAAAAACCGGGTGACGAAGGTGAGTTCGACCTCGCGCTGCTCGTCGACGGTCTGCAGGCCGAACGTGAACAAGGCATCACCATCGATGTCGCGTACCGGTACTTCTCGACGGCGAAGCGCAAATTCATCATTGCGGATACGCCGGGGCACGAACAGTACACCCGCAACATGGCAACCGGCGCCTCGGGCTGCGAAGTGGCGGTGATCCTGATCGACGCGCGCACGGGCGTATTGACCCAGACGCGTCGCCACACGTTCATCGCAGCGCTGCTCGGGATCCACCACGTGATCGTCGCCGTCAACAAGATGGATCTCGTCGACTTCCAGGAGAGCGTGTTCGACGAGATCCGCATCAACTACAACGCGTTCACCGCCAATCTCGGCATCGACGACCTGCAGTTCATCCCGATCTCGGCGTTGCGCGGCGACAACGTCGTTGAAAAGTCTGCGGCGATGCCGTGGTATCAGGGCAGCACCTTGATGCACCTGTTGGAGAACGTGCAGATCGCTTCGGATCGGAATTTCAACGACTTCCGCTTCGCCGTGCAGCGCGTCAATCGGCCCAACTCGGATTTTCGCGGCTATAGCGGCACGGTGCAGAGCGGCATCGTCAGACCGGGCGATTCGATCGTCGTGCTACCGTCGGGCAAAACCTCGACGGTGGCGCGCATCGTCACAATGGACGGCGATCTCACCGAGGCCTTTCCGCCGTTGGCCGTTACGCTGACACTCACCAGCGAAGTCGATATCAGCCGCGGCGACATGTTGGCGCTCGCGGACAATCTGCCAAGCGTGGAAGATCGCTTCGATGCACAACTGGTCTGGATGACCGAAGAGCCGTTGGTGCCCGGCAAGCAGTACATCATCAAACACGGTACCAAACAGCTGTTCGCACGCGTTTCGACGATTCGCCACCGCATCGACATCAACAGCCTCGAACACGTGCCGGCGGCGACGTTGGCGCTGAACGAAATCGGCCGCTGCGAGTTCACCCTGTCAGAACCGGTGCCGTACGACGCGTACGCCGACAATCGTGAGACCGGCGCATTCATCGTGATCGACCGTATCAACAATCGCACGATCGGTGCCGGCATGATCTGCCCACCCAGCGGCAGCGTGGCTAAAGACCACTGGGACGAAGCGCCGCACGGCCGGTTCCACGAACGCCATTCGCCGGTCACCGCGATGGAACGTGAGCAGCGCCTGGGTCAGAGACCGGTCACGGTACTGCTGACGGGACTGTCGAAATCCGGCAAAACGGTCGTTGCGAATGCCGTCGAGCGCGCACTGTTCGACATGGGCCGCCTCGCGACCGTACTCGATGGTCAGGACTTCCGGCTCGGCATGAGTCGCGATCTCGGCTTTACTGCATCCGACCGATCCGAGAACATGCGCCGCGCCGCAGAGGCGGCCAAGCTGATCAACGACGCCGGCGTCATATGCCTCACGGCATTCGTTGTACCCCACGAGCAGGTCCGCGAACGCGCCAAAGACGTGGTCGGCGCGGATCGATTCCTCGAGGTGTATCTGAAGGCACCGATCGCCGTGCTGAAAAGCCGCGACAAGGAAGGCATGTACGCCGCCGCGGAACGTGGCGAGCTGCCAAGCTTTCCGGGCGTGACGAGCGAGTTCGAGGAACCCACGGCCGCCGATCTGATGCTGGATACGTCAGCGCTGGGAATCGATGCGTGCGCCGCACGGATCATCGAACTGCTGCAAACGCGCGGCGTCATTCGTTAACGACCCTCATTCAACGGAGACACCATGACCACCGAGACCGATGTCGTCATCGTCGGCGCAGGGCCCTGTGGCCTGTTTCAGATATTCGAACTGGGCCTGCTCGGCCTGAAGGCACACATTGTCGATGCCTTGCCGAAGCCCGGCGGTCAGTGCACCGAGCTGTACCCGGACAAACCGATCTACGACATTCCGGCGATTCCGGTCTGCGACGCCCGGGAGCTCGTCGAACGGCTGCTCACGCAGATTGAACCGTTCGGTGCCACGTTTCACCTGGACCAGCAGGTTTCACAAGTACAAAAACATGCCGATGGCACGTTCACGGTTTCGACCAGCACCGGCACCGAATTGCGCTGCAAAGCCGTCGTGATCGCGGGCGGCGTCGGTTCGTTCCAGCCGATGCCGTTGCGGGTCGACGGTGTCGAGGCGCTGACCGATCAACAGGTCTTCTACCGCGTCAAGGATCCCAAAGTGCATCACGACAAAGACGTGATCGTACTCGGCGGCGGCGATTCAGCGTTCGACTGGGCGCTCGAACTCGCGCACCACACCAAATCTATGACGTTGATCCATCGCAGCGACAAGTTTCGCGCGGCGCCGGCATCGGTTGCCAAGATGGAACAACTGATCGCGGCCGGAAAATTGCGCTTCGAGGTCGGCAACGTCGTTGGCTTCGAGCTCAATGGATCTACGCTCACGCAGATTGAAGTGCGCGCGCCGGATGAGTCCGTTGCAAAACTCCCTGTCGATCACCTGCTCGTGTTCTTCGGCTTATCGCCCAAGCTAGGACCGATCGCCGACTGGGGACTCGCACTCGAAAAGAACCAGATCACCACCGACACCGAGAAGTTCGAGAGCAACGTTCCCGGCATCTATGCCGTCGGTGACATAGCAACGTATCCGGGTAAGAAAAAACTGATCCTGTCGGGCTTCCACGAAGCGGCGCTCGCGGCGTTCGCGATCAAGGCCCGCATCGAACCGGACAAAAAAGTGCATCTGCAGTACACGACCACCAGCCCGATCATGCACCAGCGATTGGGGGTGAAGGACTGAACGTCGAGACCATGACGCGCGGGGAAGCCTGCGAATTGTCTAGGCGTTCTGCGGTCGCGCTTCAGCAGACCGCATCGCGAACCAGATCAACACCGCCAGCATGCCGATCAGCAGCGGTGCGGTCGACCAGAGCACCACGTTCCAACCCCAGCTGTGGATCAGCGTGCCGGCCAGCAGCGACCCTGCGGCCGAAACACCGAACACGCTGAACTCGTTCACCGCCTGGGCCTTAAAACGCTCGACAGGTCGATAGCTGTCGATGAGCAGCGCGGTACCGCCAACGAACAGAAAATTCCAACCGACGCCGAGCAGCACGAGCGACCACCAGTAGTCCATCACCGCGTGCCCCATCAGTCCGAACACAATTGTCGCCAACATCGAAAGCAGACCGAGCGACAGAACGCGCACCACACCAAGACGTGCAATGAGCACACCGGAGAATAGCGACGGCACGTACATTGCGAGCACGTGGCTCTGAATGACCCAGGCCGTATCGCGTAATGACAGTCCGTCGTGCACATGCATGCTGAGCGGCGTGGCGGTCATCACCAGCGTCATGACGCCGTAACCAACCACACTTGCGAGCACGGCCACGAGAAACGCCGGCTGCAGCACGATCGTACTCAGCGCCCGCTCCGTCGACTGCGCCAACGTGCCGGCCACAGTGACCGGCTCTTTGAGGCAGAGCAGCAGCATGATTGCCATCGCGTGCAGCGCGCCGATCGCGAGCATCGAACCCATATAGACGTGGGACTCGATAAAATACTGGCCGACCGTCGCTAGCAACGGCCCGCAGAACGCGCCACCGATCGCACCCAACAGCACCAGCGAGATCGCACGACTTGCCACAGCAGGGACAACACTCTCCGCCGCGGCAAAACGATACTGTTGTACAAACGCATTGTTCACGCCGTATAGCCCCACTCCGACGCAGAAGTAGGCAAAGCTGTCGACGTACAGCGCATAGGCCGCTAAGAACCCGGCGCCGGCAGCAATCACCGCGCCGACCACGAAGCCTATCCGGCGTCCCGAGCGGCGCATCAGCATCGCCGCGAACACCGTCGCGAGCGCGGTGCCCACCACCATGATCGACAATGGCAACGTCGCCAGTGCCGGGTCCGGCGACAACGCCGCACCCACCAGACCGCCGATCGTCACGATTAGCACCGAGCCGCTCACCGCGATGAACTGACTCAGCAGCAGGAGTACCAGATTGCGATTCCACATCGCGGCCATCATAGGTTGGCCGTGTCGGGTTCCACACAGAAATCAACTCGTCGGCCACCTCACGCGGATCGAACCGCGGCGACAACCAGTCCGCCGCCGCGTTATCAGGGCGAGCGTTGCCGCCCCCTGCATCGCGCAGTATGCTTCGGCCCCTGCCCCACAAGTCATCAGCATCAGAAGAACTGAGAGGACGTTTCCCATGACAACTGCCAAGCCACTGCCCGCAGTGGACTTCCTGAAGATTCCCGAGACAGGCGCGCCCTATCTCGAAGGCCTGAAGTGCAAAAGCTGCAGCTCCATCTATCTCGGCGCACGTGCCGTGTGTTCGAAATGCGGCGCACGCGACCAACTCGCCGCCTATCGGCTCGGCACGAAGGGCAAACTCTATGCTTACTCGATCGTGCACCGCTCTTTTCCGGGCGTTGAAGTGCCGTACATCTCGGCCATCGTCGATCTCGAAGGTGGCGGCTCACTAAAAGGCAATCTGATCAACATCGAACCCGATCCGAAAAACCTCAAGTTCGACATGCCCGTCGACGTGATCATCAAGGACGCCGGCAGAAAGGATCGCGAAGGCAATTCGTATCTGGCGTATTTTTTTCAACCCCGAGCAGCGTGAGGAGCAACATCAATGAGTGACGTATATGTAATCGGCGTCGACATGACGAAATTCCAGAAAGCCGGCACCGGTCCGAACGTGGACGTGCTCGGCTCCATCGCCGCGCTCGGCGCGCTGGATGACTGCGGCTTGAAGATTCAGGACATGCAGGCGTTCTACTGCGGCAACCTCGGTCAAGCCAGCGGGATGGTCGGGCAGCGCATCCTGCAGCAGATCGGGCAAACCGGAATTCCGGTGGTCAACGTGGCCAACGCCTGCGCAACCGGCGCCACCGCGTTTCGTGAAGCGTGGACGTCGATCAAAGCCGGGCTCTACGACACCGTGCTCGCAGTCGGCGTGGAAAAAATGAGCTCCGGCCTGCTCGGCGGCGGCGGTGGAACCGGAATTTCACGCGAGGGCTTGATGGGCTCCGGCACTATGCCGGCGGTATTCGCCGAAGCCGGCATGGAGCATTCGCGCAAATACGGCACGACGTTCGAACAGTTCGCCAAAGTGTCGGTGAAAAACCACCACCACTCGACCATGAATCCGAAGGCAATGCTGCAGAAGGAGTTTTCGCTGGCGGAGGTATTGAACGCCGAAATGATCGCGTATCCGAACACCAAGTTCATGTGCTCGATCAACGTCGACGGGTCTGCTGCCGCAGTTCTCTGCTCCGAGAAGAAGGTTCGTGAACTCGGCCTGATGAAGCGTGCCGTAAAAGTCAGCGCTTCGATCCTGACCTCTGATCCGTGGCAGGAACGCGACCTCGTGATGCCTGACGTGAGCACCTGTACACGCCTGGCGGTGAAGCAAGCGTATGAGATGGCCGGCGTAGGACCGAAGGACATCAACCTGATCGAGTTGCACGACTGTTTCGCGACCGCCGAAATTCTCCACTACGAAAACCTCGGTATCTGCAAAGACGGCGAAGCCGGCATGATGATCGACACCGGTGCGGTCGCGCTCGGCGGACGCATCCCGGTCAACGTCTCCGGTGGTCTGCTGTCGAAAGGCCATCCGCTGGGTGCCACCGGCATCGCCAACATCTACGAGGTGTGTACACACCTGCGAGGTGAAGCCGGCAAGCGGCAGGTGCAGGGTGCACGGATCGGCATGACCCACGTCATCGGTCTCGGCAGCGCCTGCGGCATTCACATCCTCGAAAAAGCGGCGTAACGGCCGAACAGGCGGAAGCGGTCTTCAAGGATCGCTTCCGCTTTTTTTTGTCATGCGCATCGGCATTGTCAGCGACACCCATAACAACCTGAAGAACGTCGCGAAGATCGTCGAGCTCTTCAATTCGGCGCGGGTCGATCGTGTCATCCACACCGGCGATGTCACCCAGGCAAAGACGATTCACGCCTTCGCGGGACTACACGCGCCGCTGTGGGGTGTGTTCGGGAACAACGATCAGGAGCGTGATTCGTTAGAGGCGGCGATCAGCGAGCGCGGCTTTCGATTCGTCGAGCCGCCGCTCGATCTTTTCTGGCACGAGCGGCGCATCGTCGTCGTACACGATCCACGAGACCTGGATCGAGCGCTGAACCAGAGTCACGATCTCGCGCTGCACGGCCACACGCATCACCATCGGCTCGAACGCCTCGGCGCCCAGGTGACTTTCAATCCGGGCGAATGCGCCGGCCACCTCGAAGGTTACAACGCAATCGGCGTCATCGATCTGAGTTCGCTCGAAGCCGAGCTGCTACGCTTCTAAACGGTCGGCCGAGCCTCGACTCAGGACTCTTGGAAGCGGTCGCTGAACTCTTCGATCCGCTTCGCGTTAACGCCGAGATCACTGAGCCCGACTCTCGAAACCGAGCGCAGGTCAACGATGGACCCCGCGCCGTTCGCGCGGATTCGCACCACTAAATCGTCCTTGAAGCCGAACCAGAATGAGGTCGCGACCGCTTCGATCCGGCCCCCGTCGCGATCCGCGTTGACGATTTCGAGCCCCATGCCACTGAGCACCTCGAGCGCGCGATCGAAGCTGTCACCGGCACTTTGCTCCGACGTTATCGTCTGAACACGGGGATACGCGGCTTGTTGCGGTACCGCGATGGCCGCAATGTCGTAGTCGATCGGGTTGTCGTTCTGACCGCGTAGCCCGATCACCACATCGAATGTCGGCGGATCAGCGACGTCCGTCGAGATATTGTGAATCGGCGGTACCGATCGAGCGGTCCCGATCTGCGCCAGCATCAGTACGACGACCGCACCACCGAGCAGCAGTCCGACGTATAGCAGTGGTCGATCCGCGAGGCGCCCCGACCGCAGGACCACGATCAGCGCGATGGCTCCACCAATCACCGCAATGACCGCCAGCAGCGCACCGCCGCCGAGAAAGATGAACGCCGTCTGGAATGACCAGAGACCGAGCCGATGACCCAGTGCGCCGATCGGGAGCAACGCGGCCCCGACGATCGAACCGATCATGATTGCCTGCGACCACCATGCCGCGCTGCGTGTGTTGTTGTTCATACCCCCCCCTTCCACGTTGACGTCCGCCGAAGTTTACGCGAGGCCTGAATCGTGTACTCGACTTTCGGCGGCGGTCGCGGTGTGCAGGGGGGAGGGTCGTATCGTGCGCGGATCCGATCGCGGACTAGTTGTCAGCAAACAAATTGACCGCTCCTTTGACACGGCCCAACGCCCTCGTTAGCAGCTCGTGAGCCTGGAGATCAGTCCAGCCAAATGCGGCAAGCGCATTCGCCGGCGCTACCGCCCCTTCCGGTGCTAGCGACGGTTGATGGCAGTAATGCACTACCTGCAGCAGCGCGCAGTAGTCGGCACCGGGGCAACTACGTTGCCAACGATCCACTTCGAGCACCAGCCGAACCCATTCCGGCTCGAACCCCCAGCGCGCGAGCACCATCGAACCGACTTCTCCGCGCAATGCGTCGAGGACCCGATCGAGCGTTATGGGATCCGCCCACACACGCGGAAATTTCTCCGCGTAGGCAAGCAGCGCAACCGCACCTATGTCGTGCAACAGCCCCGCCATCAACGCGCGCTCGCTCTGCAGCACACAAAACTCGCGCGACAACACGAAGGCGCCGACGGCCATCGCCTGGGTGTGCGTCCACACCGCGCGCATCTTGGCCTTCAACGCGACCACGGGCGTCGCAAAGATCTCCTTCAACACGAACGACATCACCAGCTGCTGGGCCGTGGTCACCCCCAGCCGCGCCACCGCCTCGCTCACCGTATTCGTTTGTCCGTCGGCGCGATACAACGGCCCATTCGCGGCGCGCACGATCTTGATCGCTATCGCCGCATCGCCACTGATGATGCCGGCCAGTTCCCGCGTGCCGCACTCGGCGCTCACCGCCTGCCGAACCTGCGTCGCAATCGACGGCAGGCTGGGTAGTGGGATGTCGTCACGATGTACCGCAGCCGCAAAATCGACGAACAGATCCTGGGCGTCGTCGATTTCGCCCTGCAGCAGTTCCGTTACTTCATAGGCGCCCGTGTCGCCAGGCAGAGGTTCGGCGTTCAGCGCGGTGATCGCGCGCACCATTTGATCGCTGACTTTCAGATATCGAACCGACGTCAACGCCCGCACCTGGAATCGTCGCGGACGCAGCCTCGCCAGCGGCATCCGCGCCGATTCAGAGCCACCACTCACCTTCTGGATCGAACCATCGCGGCTCTTGAGCTCGACATCGCCCAACAACAGGATCATGTCGTCGGGGTCGTTGCTGCCGACCTCGATCAGCACCGCGCCGGATTTCGCGGTGAGCACGCCGGCGGCTTCGGCCAGTGCCTTCAACTCTCGACGGGTGAAACCTTGTTCCGCGACACTCATACCAATCACGAAGCACACTTCGTTTCAGTATAGACGGCGCCGGCGGACGCACCGGCGCGGTGCGCAACTACCCGCGCAATCACGCGATGGTGGCGCCACCGTCGATGACAAAATTCTGGCCCGTCGTGAAGCTGCCCGCACGAGACGCGAGAAACACTGCAGCGCCGGCGATCTCTTCCGGTTCGCCGATCCGGCGCAGCGGGTCACGCGCGGTGCGCCTTGCCAGATTCGCCGGGTTCTCCCACAAGGCACGGGCAAAGTCCGTGCGGATCAAGCCTGGCGAGATCGCGTTGATGCGGATGTTGTGCTCGCCATATTCGCAGGCAAGGTTGCGCACCAACTGCAGATCTGCCGCCTTGGAGATTGCGTAAGCACCGAGGTCGGTGCTGCCTCGCAGGCCACCAACCGACGAGACGATGATGATTACACCGTCCTTGCGCTCGACCATTTCCGGCAGCACCAGATGCGCGAGCCAGTGATTGGAACGGATGTTTACGCTCATGATCTTGTCGAACGCACTATCGGGAATGTCCTTCGATGGCCCGAAGTACGGATTCACGGCAGCATTGCAGACGAGTACGTCCACCGGACCGAGACGGCGACGGGTTTCGGCAATCAGGCGCTCGAGTTCACCGCGTTCGCCGATGTGCGCCCCAATCGCAATCGCTTCACCAGCGGCACCTTCGAGTTCGTCATTGATCGAGGCGGCGACCGTTTCGCAGACATCCGCTTTGCGGCTCGAGATCACGACCCGAGCACCGTGGCGTGCCAGCTCCTGCGCAATCGCTTTGCCGATCCCCTTCGTTGATCCGGTGATCAGCGCAACCTTGCCGGTGAGATCGAATAGCCGACTCGTCATCGTTCATTCCTCGATCGTATTCGCCGCTTTGCCGGAGGCGCATCCGGGCGGTGGGAGCGAGGACGCGTCTTGTACCTCAGGCAATGCCGAGCCGCTGTTTTGCGTATGCGGTAACGCTTTTGTAGTCGGCCTTGCCGTTGCTGGCGCGACCAATGTTGTCGATCGTGATGATGCGCTTCGGCGTCTTGTACCCGGCCAGGCGTTTACGCACGAATTCTCGCAGCACCTCTTCTTCGACGTTAGCGCCGGCTTCGACCTGGATCACCGCGGTGACCATCTGTCCCCACTTTTCATCGGGCACGCCGACGACCAGCGCGTCGTGCACGGCCGCGTGCGCTTTCAACACTTCCTCGACTTCCTCCGGATACACCTTTTCACCGGCGGTGTTGATGCAGACGCTGCCGCGTCCGAGCAGCGTCAGTGTTCCATCTGGCTCGACCCGACAGTAATCACCCGGCATCGAATAACGCACGCCGTCGATCAGTGGAAACGTCTTGGCGGTCTTCTCCGGATCCTTGTAATAGCCGCGCGGAATCGCTCCGCTGCGAGCGACGAAGCCCACTTCGCCACTGCCGGGTTTTGCTTCGCGCAGGTCCTCGGTAAATACCTTGCAGAAAGGTCCGAGCGTGAACTTCGCGACTTCGGTGGTGCCGTCGGCGGTAGTGTCGGACCGACCGAAGCCCATCGCCTCCGACGCACCGAACGAATCCGTCAGCACCATCTTCGGATGGTGGCGCAGCAGACCTTTTTTCACTTCGGGGCTCCACATGACACCGCTGGAAATGATCCCGAGCACCGAACTGATGTCGTGACGTCCCTGCTCCTCGTCGAGCGCCCGCAGCAACGGTTTCGCGAACGCATCGCCGACGATGGCGAGTCCGGATACCTTGTGACGCGCAACCGTGGCCCACGCGTCGTTCGGATCGAAGCTGGCGCCGCCCATCGTGACGACGGTGCCGCCCTGCGCAAGCGTACCGATTGCGGTGAACAATCCGGTGCCGTGCATCAGCGGGCAGCATGGCAGCAGCACACCGGTGCCACCGGCGGCTTTCACGTTGGTCGCATGCTCCGCGAGATTTTTTGGCGCAATCATGTCAGTCGCGACCGTGGCACCGGCAGCGCCGGCATTCCAATGATCTTCGTGCGCCCACATCACGCCCTTCGGCATGCCGGTGGTGCCGCCGGTGTACAGGAAAATCATATCGTCGCCGGAACGCAGAATATCGAGCGGTGCGCCATCGCCGATTTCGGCGAGTTCATCGAACGACACCGCGAATTCGACCAGCGGCATGCCGTTCGTCGAGCTATCGCAGACTTCGATCCAGACATCGACATTCGGCAGTCGATCTCGCAGCGCGCGGACGTGTTCGGCGAATTCGGATCCGTAGATGACGATCTTGGCGTCGGAGTTGTCCAGGATGTACCAGAGCTCCTCGTCGACGTATCTATAGTTGACGTTGACGTGCGTCAGGCGCGCCTTGAAGCAGGCGCCGAGTCCCTCGAGATACGCGGGACAGTTACGCAGATAGAACGCAACCTTGTCGCTCGCCTGAGTGCCACGGTTCAGAAAACGCCGCGCCAGGTTGTTCGTGCGGCGATTGAAGTCAGCCCACGTGACAATCTCGGTGCCGTCCGACGAATCGTGAATCAAACAGGCTTTTTCGGGAGCCACCGCGGCGCCGACGGCGTCGAGCATGTCGCCATAGTTCCATGCCATTCAATACTCTCCTGGGTGCTTTTGTGCGCCTTTAGTTTCCGGAGCGCATCCCGACCGGGATCCCGTCGACGATTTGATCGAGGTACTCCGACAGACCGTAGCCGACCTGACCATCGCAGGTGTACTCGGTCATCCCCTCTGTGATTCGGGTCAACAACTCCTCGCCGTCGGGCGTCTTGCGCCGGTTGCGCAAAGGAATGAGCGACATCACCCTGCCGGTCACCGAGTATTCGCGTTCGTCGGTGCGCGCCCACACTTTGAACTCGGTCTGACACTGGTCGACGTCGTATGACGATTCAATGCGCGCATCACGAATCATCACGTATTCGCCGTTACGCAACACCATGCCGCCTTTGTGCGGTTGGCCGTTGGGTGCGCAGGTAATCGACACCATCATGGCGAACTCGCGACTGAAGCTCATCGGCAGCCAGCGATACCAGTAGATCGCCTGCCAGAAGCGCGGGCCCCACGAGTGATCGCGCAAACCGAGTCCGTCGATCGCAAAACGCTGCCCGTCAACGGTGATCGAGCCACGCCCGGCCATGTGCTGCTCATAGTGACCGCGCGCGAACGATGCTTCGGCCTTCTGCTCAATCTTCGAGCCATCCTCGTTGACGGGCTCGCCGCCGAACATCGGCGATACACCTTCGTAATCGAGCTCGATCTCGGCAGGGATGACCGGATTGTTCTTGAAGGCATATGCGGGATCGGCCATCTCTTTCGGGCTCTTCATCAAACACAGCTTGCCTCGGTAGCGTACCGTCAGGCGTTTGAACGGCTCGACAACGCCAAACGCCATGCCTGCGCCATCGAACGCGTCGTTGGTTTTGCACTCCGGCCGCGCAAACATGAAGCCGACGCGGCCATCGGGCAGATACACACAACACGACATCTCGCCGCGGCCCTCATTCGGCCGGTTCGCAAGACGAAACCAACCGCCGATGCGCCCGGCTCGATCGAAGACGTTGAAGTACATGCTTTCGTTGAAATTCTGCGCCGCCTCGATCGGATGGGTGTATTCATCCTGCGGTTCCAATCGAACGCGCACACCTTTGCCCGCTGCCATGTCCTCGCCCCTAAAATTCTCGTGTGCTTGCAATGTACCGAACGACTATCGGCCTTGCCACTCGCATGGAATATCACCGGCCTGACGCACATCGAGATCGCGCAACTGCATCATCGGTCCTGCGCGTGCGTCGTTGCAGTCACTATCCAAAGCGGATCCTCACCATCCGGTGAGCGGTCGACGAATTCGGCCGCCGCATATCCGCCTGCGAGCTCCACATATGTGCCGATCAGACGGATACGATCCTGCGCCGACAGCTGATGGAACGCGCGGACCGCTTTGGTCGGAAAACAACGATGTGACATCGCGACGATGAGGCGTCCACCCGGCATCAAGGTTCGCGCAATATCGCGGAACACCGCAACCGGCTGAACCAGGTACTGCACCGACACCGCAATCAACACGGCATCGAAGACACCGGCGTCGAACGGCAGGCGGCTATTACGATTCAGATCGTGCACGACGCAAACGTCGAGCCGATCGTTTGCCGCCAGTTCCTGCGCATTCATGCCAAGACCCGCCACCGTGGCATAACGTCGCTCCGGCGGGAGATGCGAAATCCACGACGACATCAGGTCAAGCAAACGTCCGCCTTCCGGCAGCACGTCGCGGTAGTACTGGGTCAACGCCGCAATCGTGCCGGGATCGATATGAGCAACTAACCGAGGCACCTGATAAAAGTGTGCGTCATCGCCTTCGTCGACCCGCGCAAAAAGCGTGTCCGGTAAACCGTGATTGGAACTCTGCGAACGCATGGCGCGAGTATCGCCGTGGTCTCCGCAGTCTTACAAGCACCTTACTTTGACGGATGACCCGGCCGCGAGTTTGCGCGAAGATCCACGGCGGGAGGACACACAATGAAAATAACGCGAGATCAACAAAGCAGGTTCTGGGTGCTGTCGTCGGATGCGCGCGTGCTCTACCAGGGCCGCCGCAGCCCGTGGGATGATCCAGCGATCATCCGGCAGGCGTTGGCGCGCGAGCGAATGCTCGCGCGATCGGGCGAGTCGGCACCTCGTCCATAGGAGGGGCTGTCCAACCCCGCTTGATCGTGCTCCTGGTCCGGACATTCGGGGCGGGGACGCCCCTTCTCCAAAAAGAAAGCCGAAAGGACGTGGAGCTAGATGCAACGTAAGCCGGGTCAGGACCTGACCCAGGGACCGGTCGCTGCGAGTCTGTTCCGCCTCACCGCGCCGATGATGCTTGCAGTGTCGTCATCGATCATCGTGCAGGTGATCGAAATCGGCTTCATCGGGCAACTGGGCACGGCACAAATTGCCGCGGTCACGTTTACGTTTCCGATCACGATGATGCTGACGAGCGTGGCGTTGGGCATCAGCATAGGCACTTCATCGGTCATCGCGCGGCGCGTTGGCGGCGGCGACTGGGACAGCGTCCGTCGACTCGCGACCCACAGCATGCTGTTGGTCGCGCTGCTGTTGACGACCCTTGCGGCAATCGGCGTCGCGACCATCGAAGCGACATTTACTGCATTGGGCGCGCGCGGCGAAGTCCTCGAACACATCCACGACTATCTGCTGATCTATTATCCCGGCACGGTGCTGTTCACGATCACGATGGTCGCGGGCAGCACGATGCGGGCGACCGGCGACGCGCGCCGACCCGGATTCATCATGGCCGGGGGCGCCTTGCTGAATCTGTGCCTGGATCCGGTGCTGATCTTCGGCTGGTTCGGCGCGCCGCGATTGGAGTTGATCGGCGCCGCAGTTGCCATGCTGCTATCACGTATCGTCATGGCCGCGCTGCTGCTGTACATCGCCATCGCCCGCGATCGATTGTTCCTGCCGATCCATCAATGGCGCGACAAGTTGTTCGCGTCATGGCGCGAAGTCCTCGCAGTTGGCGTGCCGGCAATGGCGACCCAGATGATCGGACCGATCTCCGGGGCCATCATCACGCGTCTACTCGCCTCCCACGGTCAGGCCGTTGTCGCTGGCTTCGGTGTAGCCGGACGCATCGAAGCAGTCGCCGTCATGTTGTTGTTCGCGTTGTCGGGCAGCATCGGCCCATTCGTCGGACAGAACTGGGGTGCCGGCGAGTTGGATCGCGTTCGTGCCGGTATGCGGGTTGCATATCGCTTCAGCCTGGCGTGGGGATTCATCGCCTGGCTGGCTCTGCTGCTGTTCGGCAGTCGCCTGGTGCCCCTGATCGACGACAGTCCGGACGTCGTCGTCGCAGCGCGACACTACCTCGCGATCGTGCCATTCTCCTATGGACTATGGGGCGTACTGATGATGGCCTCGGCGGCATTCAATTCGCTCGGCAAACCGATCCCGTCGACAGTGATGGCGTTCACGCGGATGTTCGTCATCTATGTGCCGCTGGCGATGCTCGCCGATCACCTGTTCGGCTACTCGGGTATCTTCGTTGCGACTGCGGCCGCCAACTGCGTCATGGGTTGCTGGGGATATGTCTGGTTCAAACGTAACGTATTCGGGTCGGGACGTGGCAGCCTCGCCACCGCCTGACGCGCCCGTGTGGCGACTGGGACGCCGCCTCGTCACGGTACCGACGTTTCTGACATTGACCGCACTTGCAACGCTGTTGCTACCGATACTCTTGCCCCTCTGTTGGGCCGTCTCTTTGTTTCCGAAGGCGCGCGGCGCGCTGCGCAGCGGCGCGTTTCTGCTGAGTTACCTGTGGTGTGAAAGCATCGGCATCGTGGTGAGTGGCTGGCTGTGGTTGCGACACGGGCTGCCGACGCGCGCGAGCGGCCGCCGCTGGCAGCTGTTTCTCGACGGCAACTTCGGACTGCAGTGCTGGTGGGCGAATGCACTGAAAGTCGCCGCGGAACGGGTGTTCTCCCTGCGCTTCACGGTGGTGGGTGCGGAGGCGCTCGACGGGCCGCCGGCGATCATGCTGCCGCGCCACGCGAGCATCGCCGACACCGTCATTCCGATGGTCTTTTACGCGATTCCGCGACAGATCCGCCTGCGCTACGTACTCAAGCGCGAGCTGCTGCTCGACCCTTGCCTCGACATCGTCGGCAATCGATTGCCGAACTGTTTTGTTGCGCGCAGCGGCGCAGACGCCGAGGCTGACATCGAGCGAGTCACGGCGCTTGCACGCGGCTTGGGTGCGAACGAGGGACTGCTGATTTACCCCGAAGGCACACGATTCTCGCGGCAGCGACAGCAACGGATACTCGCCGCGCTTGCGAATCGTGTCAGCGCCGCCGAACTGGAACGGATGCGCGCATGGACCGAGCTGCTGCCGCCGCGCCCGGGCGGCGCTCGAGCGCTGATCGCGGCGGCGCCGAACAGGGATCTTCTGTTCTGCGCGCACGCCGGCTTCGAGGGCGCGTCGCATTTCCGCACGTTGATCAATGGCAGCTGGATCGGCGCGGACATTCGTATTCGTTTCTGGCGCATCGACCATCGCGACGTCCCTACCGAAGAAACCGAACAACGCGCATTCCTGTTTACCCAGTGGGATCGCATGCAGGAGACTGTCGTGGAACTGCAGCGGAAGTGAATCGATGGACAAAGCCGAATTCTATCGAAATGCGCGCACCGACCTCACGGGTCCGTTGCAGGGCATTGTCGTCCTCGAAGCGACCACCACATGGGCGGGGCCGATGGCCGGCTGTCTGCTGGCCGATTTCGGCGCCGACGTCATCAAGGTCGAACACCCAACGGGCGAGATAGGGCGCAGACTGCGACCGCTGTTGCCGGATTCACCCGCGGCATTGTCGCTGCCGCACGAGACCGTCAATCGCAACAAACGCAGTATGTCGCTGAATCTTTCGACACCCGGCGGGCGCGATGTGTTCCTCGAACTCGCACGTCGCGCGGACATAGTGGTCGAGAATTTCCGCCCTGGAACGATGACGAACTGGGGTGTCGGCTACGAACAGGTTCGAGCCGCAAAAGCCGACATCGTCTACGTGTCGATCAGCGGCTTCGGCCAGTTCGGCGATCTGTCGCATAGGGTGGGATACGACCCGATCGCGCAGCATTACTCGGGATTCACGTCGATCAATGGCGAGCCTGATGGAGGGCCGGTCAAGGCTGCGACCTTTCTTGGCGATGATCTGTCGGGTATGCACGCCGCACTAGGCGCGCTGGCGGCGCTGCGGCATCGCGACCGCACCGGCGAAGGCCAGCACGTCGACGTGGCGCTGATCGACACGCTGCTGTTCCAGAGCAACGGCAACATATCGGCCGGCGCACTCGGGATCCAGACACCGCGTATGGGCAACGAATTTACCGTCTGCGCGCCGACGAACACGTACCACTGCCGCGACGGCCAGGTTTTTGCCGGCGTATTGACGGACCCGCACTGGAAAAAACTCGCAGTGCTGCTCGGCCGTCCGGAGCTCGCCGACGATCCGCGCTACTCGACGCTGAACGAGCGACTGAATCGTCGCAGCGACGTCGACGGATTGTTAGCCGCCTGGTGCGCGCAGCGTCACGTCGCCGACGTCGTGAACGCCTTCGAAATAAACGGCTTGCCGGCAGTACGCGTCAACTCGTACGCCGAAGCCGCCGCCGAGTCCCATGTCGCGAGCCGCGATATGCTGCAGCAGGTCGCGCTGCACGACGGCTCCTTGGCGCCGCTCGTGGGGCCGGCCGCAAAGTTCTCGCGCACGCCCGTACGAATCCGCACGGCCGCACAGCCACTCGGATCATCTACAGAAGAGTTGCTGAAAGAGTTGGGTTATGTCGTCGACGAAATAGCCCAACTACGCAGCGAAGGGGCGATCTAGTCTCGACGCCAGCCCACCGCGTAGGAGGACTCTCCCGAACCCGATCTTCTCCGACGTAATACCATCTCCAACGCAGATCGGCCTCGGGAGAGCCCTCCTACACGTGCCACCGATGTCACGAATGTGGCCAATGCCACGAATGCCAGCGATGGCACCTACGTCGCGCATGCCTGCGATGTCGCGGATGCTACCTATGCTGGCGTCTAATCCAGTTTGAGGAGTTGTTTGCCGACGTTCTTACCGGTGAACAGCCGCGCCAGAGTATCCGGAATGTTCTTGAAGCCTTGCTGGATGTCTTCCTGATAGACGAGTTCGCCGGCGGAGATCCAACCGAGCAACTCCGGTATCGCGAGGTGCATACGGTCCATGTAGTCAATCACGATGAAGCCTTCCATCCGCGAGCGCGTGATCACGAGGTTCATCAGGTTTGTTGGCCCCGGAATCGGCTTGGTCGCGTTGTAGCTCGAGATACCGCCGCACAACACGACGCGCGCGCGCATCGCCAGATGATTCAATGCAGCTTCCAGAATGTCGCCGCCGACGTTGTCGAAGAATACGTCGACGCCCTTCGGGCACAGCTTGCCGATGCGTGCATCGACGTCTTCGCTCTTGTAGTCGATCACCGCATCAAAACGCGCTTGCTTCTTCAACCATTTGCACTTTTCGGTCCCGCCGGCGATACCGACCACTCGACAACCTTTGAGGCGCGCAATCTGACCAGCGATCGAGCCGGTCGCGCCCGCGGCGCCGGAGACGAGGACTGTCTCGTCCGCTTTCGGCTTGCCAAGATCGAGCATGCCGAAGTACGCCGTGAGACCCGTGACGCCCAACACCGACAGCGGCATCGTCAAGGGCACGCCCGGAGGTAGTTTGTTCAACCCGAACGGGCCGCCCGTCGGTGCAACGACGCAGTAGTCCTGCCAGCCGCCGCCGGTCATCACATGGTCGCCCGGTGCAAAATCCGGATGATTCGAAACGACGACCTCGGCCACCGAACTCGCGCGCATTACCTCGCCGATTTTTACCGGCGGCAAATAACTGGGCCGGTCTTCCATCCAACCGCGCTGGGTCGGGTCGAACGAAAGGTACAGGTTCTTGACCAGCACCTTGCCGTCACCGGGCTTCGGCACACGACTTTCGCGGTATTCGAAATTCGCTTTGCCTACTTTGCCGTGGGGGCGCTTGGCCAGCACCCACTGTCGATTCACGTTCGCCACTTGATGATCTCCTGAATTGATTGCATTGATCTGGTGCGTCGCAGAGGGGCGATCATAGCCGGCACCCTTGAATAAATCGCCGGTTGCTTGCAGAGTCCCGGCGAACCGACGGGCAACAAAACCTGTCCTGCATGCCACCCGCCCGTGTCTGAATCAGACCGATGGAGTCCACGATGACCGACGTTACCTTCGCCAGCGCAACCGATCTCGTTCGTATGATCAAGACACGGAAAATTTCGAGCGTCGAGTTACTCGAGCACTACTTCAAACGCGTCGACCAGTACAACGGTCCGATCAACGCCGTGATCGCGCAGGATCGGGACAGTGCGCGCCAGTGCGCCAAAGCTGCGGATGCGGCGCTCGCGCGCGGCGAAGACCGGGGTCCGCTGCACGGCGTGCCGATGACGGTCAAAGAGTCGTACGACGTCGCTGGCTACAAAACGACCTGGGGCGTCCTTCAGATGAAAGACAACCTGGCCAAAGAAGACGCGTTGTCGATTCACCGGCTGAAAAGTGCGGGCGCCGTTATTTTCGGCAAGACCAACGTGCCGCTGCGACTCGCAGATTTCCAGAGCTACAACGACATCTACGGCACGACGAACAATCCATGGGATCGGTCCCGCACGCCAGGTGGCTCCTCAGGCGGATCGGCCGCGGCGCTGGCGGCCGGACTGACGGGTCTCGAAACCGGCTCCGACATTGGCGGATCGATCCGCAACCCGGCGCATTTCTGCGGCGTATTCGGCCACAAGCCGACGTGGAATCTGTTGCCGCCGCGCGGACATGCCATGCCTGGCATTCGTACACCCGCCGACATTTCGGTGATCGGTCCGCTGGCGCGTTCGGCGCGCGACCTGGAAACGGCGCTGCTCGTGATGGCCGGCCCGGACGAAATCCAGAGCCGCGGTTATTCACTCGCGCTGCGACGCCTCGGCAAACCCGTTAGTGCGTTGCGCGTCGCGGTGTGGTCGGACGACCCCCTCGCGCCGGTTTCGAAAGCGGTGCGCGGGCGTGTCGAGGCAGTGGCCGCCGCGCTGCGCGACGCCGGCGCCACGGTCGATGATTCCGCGCGCCCGGACTTCACGTCAAAAGCCTCGCACGCCGCATTTCAGTTTTTACTGCAGGCGACAATGTCGTCGCGGATTCCCGACAAGGATTTTCAATGGCTCCGCACGGCAGTCGCCGAACTCACGGACGACGACGTAAGCGAGCGCGCCGACACGCTACGCGCTCAAGCGGCGTCGTTTCGCGACTGGAGTCGACACAACGAAGCACGCACCCATCTGCGCTGGGCCTGGCATGCGTTCTTCAATCGCTTCGACATACTGTTGACCCCGATCATGCCGACATCGGCGTTTGCGCATGACCACCGCGCATTCGGTGAGCGCCACATCGACGTCGACGGCGTGCAGCGTCCTTACTTCGAGCAGCTGTTCTGGGCCGGGCTCGCCGGTGTGAGTCTGCTGCCGGCGACGATCGTGCCCACCGGTCCGGATGCGCAGGGACTGCCGATCGGCGTTCAAATCATCGGCCCCGAATACGGCGACCTGGCGACAATCGAAGTGGCGCAGATCCTCGAACAGCGCGGCTTCGCGTTTCGAGCGCCGCCCGGCTACTGAGCGCAGCACCGGCCATGCAGGCCACCGCCGAAGCCCATCCGAACATCGCGCTCGTCAAGTACTGGGGGAAGCGCGACGGCCCCGACAACGTACCGGCAACTCCGTCGTTGTCGATCACACTGTCGGATCTGCGCACGCGCACGCGCGTCAGCGTCGACGCCACATTGGCCAAGCACGTTGTTACGTTGAATGGCGCGATCGTTGCCGATGCGAAGATCAATGCGTGCGTCGATCGATTGATTGCCCGGGCACACCGCCAGATGCCGAAGCTGCGTATCGACACCGACAACAATTTCCCAACTGCCGCGGGCCTCGCGTCATCCGCCTCCGGGTTCGCCGCATTGGTCACCGCGATCGACGCCGCACTGGAACTGCGTATGAGCGAAACCGAGCGCGCGATCGAAGCACGCCGCGCTTCGGCATCGGCAGCCCGCTCGCTGTATGGCGGTTTCGTCACGCTGCATGGCAGCGATGATCCGGTCACGTGGCTCGCACGCAGGGAGCTCGATGCGGCAGCCTGGCCACTTGCGGTCGTCATCGCGATCTGCTCGGATCAGCCGAAGAAGGTGTCGTCGAGCGTCGGTATGCAACAGTCGAAAACGTCCCCTTATTACACGCGTTGGACTGAGGTCGCAGCGCTCGATTTTGCGGCGGCACGAGCGGCGGTGGCGTCGCGGGACTTCGCCCGACTCGCCGAAGTCGCCGAAGGGAATTGCCTGGCTATGCATGCGGTGATGTTGTCGGCACGACCCGGCCTGCTGTATTGGACCGGTGCGACCGTCGAATGTATGGAGCGAGTCCGCGAGTTGCGTGCCGCCGGCTGCGAAGTTTTTTTTACGATCGATGCCGGTCCGCAGGTCAAAGCAGTCTGCGAGCCGGGTGCCGTCGACGCTGTGCGCGCCGCGCTGACGAACGTGCCGGGCGTCAAAGAGGTCATCGTGGTCGGCCTGGGCGGTGCCGCGCGCGTGTTGCCGCCGTGAATCCAATCCACCCACGCCTGCTACCGGCCACCCGACGCACGTGATCGACATCGTCGCCAGCGCGCCGTGTAAGATCGTCGTCAGCGGCGAATACGCGGTGTTGGTCGGCGCGCCGGCACTGGCGATGGCGATCGACCGACGCGTCATCTGCACATTGCGCGCCACGACGGCAACCGGCTGGCGATTCCACACCCACGGCTATGCCGCCGATGTGAGTCGACGCCTGGCTGCGCTCATCGCGGGTCCCGCACTTGTACGCACCGATCCCACGTATCTATGCCAACACGTTCTACGGCAGCTGTTGAACGCGGGCGTCGAAGTTGCGGCGTTGCCGGAAAATCTGACCGTCGACATCGATTCGCGCGCCGGATTCGACGCCGGAACGAAGCTCGGTGTCGGTACGAGCGCCGCCGTCTGCGCGGCGCTGACTTCCGCATTGCTCGCGCTGTGCCGCAGCCCACTGGACCCGTTTGCCATCTCGTTGGCCGCGCATCGCGCCGCGCAAGGTGGACGCGGTAGCGGGATCGACGTAGCGGCTGCCTGCCGCGGCGGGCTCATCCGTTTCGAGACCACGGCGGAATCCCCGCGTATATCGCGGCGTGTCTTTCCCGCGGCGCTTTCGTACGCCACGATCTGGACCGGAACCAGCGCCGACACTCACGAACACATCGTGCACTTCGATGCCTGGCGCGACGGCTCGATCCCGCCAGCGCTCGCCGCATTGATGACATCCGCGACCGCGGTCGCGGCCGCCGTGCCCGACGCCGTGGAGTTCGTGCGACAATTGCGCGCCTACGCGGCCACGCTGCGATCGCTCGACGATACCGCGCACCTCGGCATCTACAGCGCGGCACATCGAACGCTGACCGATCTCGGTAATGCACGCGGAGTTGTATACAAGCCCTGCGGTGCCGGCGGCGGCGATCTGGGCATGGCGTTTACGCTCGACCTCGATGCCCTTGCATCGTTCGTAGGCGACGTAAGCGCAGCGGGTTTTAAGCGGTTGCCTCTGGAGTTGGACGAGCATGGCACCACAGTCGGCATCGAAGGATAGCGGCCAGTCCCGCATTCCGAATTTTTTCCGGATGACCATCCGCGAGCGTCTCGAAGCGCTGCGCGAACGCGGCCTGCTGTCGGACGACGACATCGCCCTACTGGCCGCCGGCGATCACACGCTGCGGATCCAGACTGCCGACAAAATGATCGAGAACGTCGTCGGCGTGCTCGGCCTGCCGCTCGGTCTTGCGCTCAATTTTCTGATCAACGGTCGCGACTATGTCGTGCCGTTGTGTGTCGAAGAACCGTCAATCGTTGCCGGCCTTTCCGCAGCCGCGCGCACGGTACGTCTGTCGGGCGGGTTCAAAGCCAGCGCGACAGACCCGATCCTGATCGGCCAGGTACAGCTTGTCGACATGGGTGACCCGCTGACCGCCATCGCCGCGCTGAAAGCGCACCGTGAAGAAATCGTCACGCTCGCGAACAGTCTGCACCCCAAAATGGTGGCCCGAGGAGGAGGTGCCCGCGACATTGAACTGTTCCACCACCATGCCCCCGAAGACGGCCGCGAGATGGTGGTGCTACACCTGCTGGTCGATACCCGCGACGCAATGGGCGCGAATCTCGTCAATACAATGTGCGAAGGTGTTGCATCGCTGGTTGAATCGATCACCGGCGGCAACGTATTCCTGCGTATTCTGTCGAATCTGACCGACCGCGCGCTGGCGCGCGCGCAGATGATCGTCCCGGTGAATAACCTCGAAGGCAAAGGCTTCAGCGGCGCGCAGGTGCGCGATGGCATCATCCTCGCGAACGATCTCGCAACCGTCGATCCCTACCGCGCCGCCACTCACAATAAAGGCATCATGAACGGCGTCGACGCGGTCGCGCTTGCAACCGGCAATGACTGGCGCGCGATCGAAGCAGCGGCGCACGCTTATGCGGCCCGCGCGGGACGTTACGCATCACTGACACGCTGGTACAAAAACGAACGTGGCGACCTCGTAGGCGAACTCGAGATGCCGATGAAAGTCGGCACCGTCGGCGGGTCGCTCGAGAGCAATCCCACCGTGCGGATCAATCACCGTTTGCTCGGCTCGCCCGATGCGCGCGAACTCGCCTCGATCATGGCGACCGTCGGCCTCGCGCAGAATTTCGCGGCGCTGCGGGCGCTGTCGACCGATGGAATTCAGCAAGGCCACATGACACTTCACGCGCGCAGTGTCGCAACCACCGCCCGCGTACCCGAGCATCTGTTCGACAGCGTCGTCGAAGCGCTGATCGAGTCGGGCGAGATCAAGGTGTGGAAGGCGAAAGAACTCGTACGCACGCTGCAGTCGAACCGGCAACCGCTGCGCGACGGTGAACGCCGCAGCTTCGCCAACGGCAAAGTCATCCTGCTCGGCGAACACGCGGTGGTGTACGGGCGGCATGCAATTGCAGCGCCGATTCCGCTGGCCGTGGAAGTTCGCGTGCTGGATTCCGCGGACGGCGTGCACCTCCTGATTCCACGCTGGGGTGTCGAGCAGCGTATTCGTTCAGTTGAGGAACACCCTCAGGGCGTCGCCGGCATTCTTGCAATGCTGCTGCGCGAACTAACGCTCGACGACCAGGCGATCGACATCGAAGTTTTCCCGCACATTCCGCGCGCAATGGGTCTCGGCGGATCCGCTGCACTCGCCGTCGCCATCATCCGGGCGCTGGATCTGCGCTTTGGCCTGAATCTGTCGTTGGAACGGATCAACGCGTTGGCATTCGAATGCGAAAAGGCGGCGCATGGTACGCCATCGGGTGTCGACAACACCGTGGCCACCTACGGCCAGATGGTTCTGTACAACAATGCGTCCGGACCGCATTTTTCGACGCTCAAGACCCCGGTTCCACTGCCCATCGTCATCGGCATATCCGGGAAGGAGAGTCTTACCGCCAACAACGTCGCACAGGTGCGCGCGGCCTGGGAACGCCAACCGGCGCGGTACGAAAGCCTGTTCGATCAGATTGACCGGCTCGCGCTCGCGGGCGCCCACGCGCTCAGCGCCGGCGACCTGGTCGAGCTCGGCGAATTGATGAATCTGAATCACGGGCTGCTCAACGCGCTGCAGCTGTCGACCCCGGAGCTCGAGGAAATGACCCACATCGCGCGGCGCGCCGGTGCCGTCGGCGCCAAGCTGACCGGCGGCGGTGGCGGCGGGTCGATCATCGCACTGTGTCCGGACTCGGCCGAAGCCGTGGCGGGTGCGATCGAGGCGGCGGGCTATCAATCGCTGACGTTTACCGTCGAGCCGCCGGAACCCTCATGAGCGGCCAATCGACCCGCAACCTCGTCGTCTCATCCGATGAAGAGCGGTTGATCCTCGTCGATTCGAACGACCGCGAGACCGGTACCTTGTCGAAATCCCAGTGCCACGACGGCACCGGCCTGCTGCATCGAGCATTTTCGTTGTTCGTTTTCAACGGGCGAGGGGCGTTGTTGATCCACCAGCGACATCCGTCGAAGCGGTTGTGGCCCGACTACTGGTCGAACAGCTGCTGCAGCCATCCGCGTGCCGGGGAAGACATGGACCTGGCGGTTCACCGGCGGCTGGAGCAGGAACTCGGACTGAACGCCGACCTGCGCTACATCTACAAGTTCGAGTACACCGCGCCGTTCGGCGACGCCGGCACCGAACACGAACTCTGCTGGGTGTACGCCGGCACGACAGCGGCAGAACCGGTGATCAACACCACGGAAATTGCCAGCTGGCGCTGGATCGCACCCGACGCCCTCGACGCCGAACTCACCGAAACGCCCGATCGATACACGCCGTGGTTCAAGCTCGAATGGCGCGCACTGCGCGGCACGCATCGAATCCGCCTCGAGCAGATCCTTTCCGCCTGAATGCGCCGCTCGTGTCGTTGTAGGTTAGCTACCGGCACCCGTCGCTGGCTATTGAAGCCGAAGATGGGACGTATCGGGCGGTGCCCGCGGTGCTGCGTCGTCAGCGTCCACCAACATCGTACCGGGCGGCGCCAGCTCGAACTCAACCTGCGCGAGACCTACCGGCGTTTCGACTGGTGGCGACCTGGGAATCAGATCGACGCCGGCGCGAGCGACCTCCCACGTCGGCGCGGCAATCGGGGCTGTCTCCGCCAAACGGGTCTGGGCGGGACTGCGCAGATCGGCGCCCAGAGCCGCGACGGTCAGATGGGACACGTCGGGCACCGTCGCGGTGTAGCTGCGAGGCGCGCTCAACGCGGTACCGGGCGCGGCCAGTGACAGGTGATCCGTCGCGACCACCGTGGGCGGCGCCGCAGGACGCTGTTCGGCCATCAGTGCGCCGGCCGGTGCGAGTCGGTAACCACCCTCGGAGGGGGGCGACGATTTCGGCTCCACCGCCGGTGCTTCTTCAAGCGCCACCGGCAGCACGCGCAGCCGCGCTCCGGCGCGCTTGAAGGCGATCTGAAAGCGGGCCGCGGTGTCGGTGTCGGCGTCCTTGCGGATGGTCACCGCCTTACCGGTGAACATCGCCTCCAGCCGGGCGCCATCGACTTTCAGCGCTACGCCGAGGCGCTGTTTGACCACGGCTTTGTGCTGGCCCTCCAGCACCTCGCCGCGAAACACCAATCGATATCGCTCCGACATCGCCAACGATCCAACTCATTCAGGCATCACGCTTACCATAGCGGATGACGCTCGCCGCGGGATAGCGATCTGTTCCGAATTGCGCTCCGCCGCGCGTTGCACTCGTGACGGAGCCCGATCAATACTCTGCGACCGACGACGCGGAGATTGAAGATATGGGAACACACGCTCGCGTGGTGGTGCTGCCGCAACAGGACGCACCGCTGCGTATCGAAGAGGTCGAACTGCCGGATCCCGGCCCCACGCAGGTAATCGTGCAGCAGTTCGCGTCCGGGATCTGTCACTCGCAGTTGCACCAGATGCATCGCCCGCGGTCGGCTCCAGTGATCCTCGGCCACGAGTCGACCGGCGTCGTCACCAAGACCGGCGCGCAGGTACGCCATGTGCGCGAAGGCGACCTCGTGCTCGTCACCTGGGTTCCGCGGGATGCCGCGCGCGCCAAACACCTGCCGGTGCGGGCGACGCTCCAGGTGTCCGACGGTGTTGCGCAGTCGGAGAACGTATTCACGTGGGCGGATTACACGTTGGCCGATGAACAATACGTCGTAAAAGTCGATCCGCGTATTCCACACGACGTCACGTCGATCATCGGCTGCGCCGTCATGACCGGCGCCGGCGCGGTGATCAACACCGCTGCGGTCAAGCGCGGCCAGAGCGTTGCGATCTTCGGCGTGGGCGGCGTCGGACTCTCCGCCGTCGTCGGTGCACGCATGGCCGGCGCCAATCCGATCATCGCGGTCGACCTCGACGAAGCCAAACTGGAGTTTGCCAATCGCTTCGGCGCAACTCACCTCGTCAATGCCAGCAAGGTCGATCCGGTTGCCGCCATTCACGCGCTGACACCGCACAAAGGCGAATACACGATCATGCAAGCACCGGCCAGCGGGGTCGACTTCGCATTTGATTGCATCGGCATCAAAAAGACGATGGAGCAGATCGTGCCCGCGTGCCGCGGCGGCCGCTTCGGCGTTCATCCCGGCGGCACCGCCGTGCTGGTCGGTGTGCCCGGTACCACGGTGGAACTGAATGCGCTCGACATGCTGATCACCGAAAAACGCTTCATCGGCAGCATCGGCGGATCGTGTGCGCCGGATCGGGATTTTCCCACGTTCCTCGACTGGCACAAAAACGGCGATCTCGATCTGGATGCGATGGTGACCGCACGTTACCGACTCGAAGACATCAACGAGGCGACCGCGGCACTCGCCACCGGCAAAATCAGCGGCCGCGCCATACTCGAGTTCGATCACTAACGCGCGCAACCACTGCGGAGTCGCACCATGGCAGACCTGTTGGCGCTATCGAGCCGGATCATCGATACCGGCGTCGCGACGGGACCGGTCAATCGGATCACCCACGAGTTATCCGAAATCGCGCCAGGCGTTGCGATGGTCGAAGCATTTTCGCACTCGGTATTGTTCGCGACCGATGACGGCCTCGTCGTATTCGACACCAGCGGCGCCCAGGGCGGCGCACGGGTCGTCGACGCGATCCGCGGCTGGTCGAAAGCGCGATTCAACACTCTCGTCTACACCCACGGCCACGTCGATCATGTCGGCGGCTGTGGCGCGTTCCTCGCCGATGCCGCAGCGAGCGGTTCGGCGCGGCCAACGGTCGCCGGACACGAGAACGTGCCGCGCCGGTTCGATCGCTACAACCTGACCAACGGCTACAATCTGACCATCAACACACGGCAATTCCGGGGTCTCGCCGGCCGCGGTTACGGCATCGGCGGTGCGTCCGGCCGATTCCTGCCGAGCGAAAGCGCAAAACCCAACGTCACCTACAGCGACCGGCTCGCGCTCAGCGTCGGCGGACTCGAGTTCGATCTGCGGCACGCCAAAGGCGAGACCGACGACCACACTTGGGCGTGGATTCCGAGCCACAAAGCGATCTGCGCCGGTGACTTCTTCATCTGGAATTTTCCGAACGCCGGCAATCCGCAGAAAGTTCAACGCTATCCGGTCGAGTGGGCCGCCGCCATGCGGACGATGGCCGGCGCGGGCGCAGAACTGTTCCTGCCGGCTCATGGATTGCCGATCGCGGGTGCCGCGCGGATCAAACGCGTCCTGCTCGAAGTAGCCGAGACGCTCGAAAAGCTGGTCAACGAAACGCTTACGATGATGAATGCAGGCTCCCCGCTGAACGACATCATCCACACCGTCAAAGTCGCGCCGGAGATGCTGGAGCGGCCGTATCTGCGACCGCTGTACGACGAACCCGAATTCGTCGTGCGCAATCTCTGGCGCATGTACGGCGGTTGGTATGACGGCAATCCTTCGCATCTGAAGCCAGCCACCGACGCAGCGCTCGCAGCCGAACTCGCATCGCTCGCCGGCGGCGCCGACATACTGGCGAACCGCGCGCAGACGCTGGCCAACGACGGCGATCTGCGGCTTGCGTGTCATCTGATCGAACTGGCCGCACACGCGGCGCCAAAGAGCGCGGCGGTGCACGCGATCCGCGCCGATATTTACCAGAAGCGTCGCGACAACGAGACGTCGTTGATGGCAAAGGGCATCTTCGGATTCACCGCCGGTGAATCCCTCGCGGCTGCCGGCATCAACGATCCACACGCGAAGTCGTGAGCGTGCCGCTGCGTATCCGCGATCGATCACGTCCCTCGACGCCCGGATACTTCAAGCCGGAGCATGAAGGCGCCGGTCTGCTCGATTGGGACAAAACCGCGCAACGCTTCGCCGCCGTTCGCAACTACTGGGTCAGCACCGCGTCGGCTAACGGCCGGCCGCATTCCATGCCGGTATGGGGTGTCTGGCTCGGCGATCGTTTCCTGTTCAGCACCAGCCCCGACTCGCGCAAAGCACACAACCTGCGTGACAACCCACAAGTGGCGATACACCTCGAAGACGGCAATGCGGTGGTCGTCATCGAAGGCCGCGCCACCGAGATCAGCGATTCAACGGAACTGTTGGCGTTTCTCGAAGCCTACAACCCGAAGTACACGTGGGATTTCACGCCGGACCAGGTCAGCCGTGGCGTCTTCGACGTGCGTTGCGAACAGGCTTTTGCCTGGCTCGGCAGCGAGGGCGAGGCATTCGGTGGCACCGCCACGCGCTGGCGATTCGACACCACTCCATGAACGCGTGACGGCTAAGCCAATGCTGACATCTCACTTCGCACGCAACGGCGACATCCTGACGGCGTATCACGATGAAGGACGCGGCGATCCGTTGGTACTGCTGCATGGGTTCACCGGTTCGAAGCTCGATTTTCACGATCAGGCGCCATGGTTCACCGACGCGCATCGTGTGCTCACCCCCGATCAGCGCGGCCACGGCGAATCGTCCAACCCGGGGCGTGCAGACGCGTACAGCCTCGACATTCTTGTCGAAGATTTCGCTGGATTTCTTGGTGCGATCGGGGTCGATCGTTGCCACCTGCTCGGCCATTCGATGGGCGGCATGGTCGCGATGCGATTCGCGCTGCGCTACCCCGAACGGCTTGCTTCGCTGATTCTGATGGATACCGCCGCTGAACCGCTGACGATCTTTCCTCCCACGTTGCGCGAGCACCTGGCCAAGGAAGTTCGCGCGAACGGCTGTGCGAGCCGTGTGACCATGATGCGCGAACTGCCGATGGGCGATGCAACCGCACGCGGCCGTGATTTCCTCGGCAACGATGAGCACTGGCGCAGAATCGAACTGAAGTTGTCGCAAATGGATCCGGAGGCGTGGGTCGCGCTCGGAGATGAGATCGCAAATCAACCATCTGTGCTCAGCGAGCTACACGCGATCGAAATTCCGACGACGATTCTGGTCGGCGAGTTCGATGTCCCCTTTGTGGAACCGTCGGCGCGAATGGCGCAGTGTATTCCGGGCGCCCGGCTCGAGACAATTCCGCTGGCGGGCCACTGCCCACAATACGAAAACGCCGACGTGTGGCGGCGCGTCGTCGATGCCCACCTGATGCGTTTGTATTGAACATCGGCAACGGACGCCGCGGACCACGCGCGACGCTGTAGAATTCGTCCGGACACCCGCAAGAAGCGACTCGCGATGATCGAAAAGCTGCCCGGTCGAGTGAATATTCAGGAGAACGTCGTATTCGGGACCGGCGGCGGCCGCGATCTGGCATGCGACGTTTTTACCCCGCCCGACACGCGCCGTGACCGCACCGCGGTGCTGCTGATCCATGGCGGCGGCTGGCAGAACGGCGATCGCGGCCAGTTGCGCGGCTACGGCGTACAACTCGCGCGCTACGGTTTTGTCTGTGTATCCGCTGAATACCGCCTGTCGGGCGAGGCGCCGTGGCCCGCGCAGATCCACGACGTCAAGGCCGCGCTGCGATGGCTGCGCGCCAATGCCGACTCCCTGGGCGTAAGCCCGGACAAAATCGCGATCTCCGGCAATTCCGCCGGCGCGCACCTCGCGCTGATGCTGGCCGCCACGCCTAACGTGCCGGTATTCGACGGCAAGGGCGGTCATCCGGATATCTCATCGAGTTGCGCAGCAGTCATCGCAATCTATCCGCCGACTGCGCTGCGGATCGGCGCGATCGGCGATGCGATCGCCAATCTGTTCGGCGGCAAAGCGAGTCGGGAGGCGCAAGACGCCGCCAGCCCGATCACCTATGTACATCGGCACTTTCCGCCGACACTGCTGATTCACGGCAATGCGGACGACATCGTGCCGGTAGAGGCGAGCTTTTCGATGTATCGCAGCCTCGCCGACGCTGGCGCCCCGGTCGAACTGCACGTCTATGACGGCGCTCCGCACGCATTCGATGTGCTGCCCGAATTCGGCCGCCAGCTGACCGACATCATGGCGCTCTTCCTCGATCGTAAGGTCAGCAACCCGCGCATGGTGGAACTACCGGGCGGTTAAGAACACCCGCCTTTTCGAACTATCACGTGCGAAAAAACTCCACTCGTCCGATCCCGGCAGGTTTCACAGAGGGCACCGTTGCCCAACACATGATCCGGCTGTCGGCCTACATGATCATGGGTTTTCTGGCGATGACCATCGCCCAGTTGATCGAAGCGATCTACCTCGGCGTCGTCGGTACTGCCGAACTCGCCGCGATCGCCTTTACGTTTCCGTTGGTGATGTCGCTGAACGCCGCCGTGCGCGGCATCGGCATCGGCGCATCGTCGGTGATTGCACGCGTGGTCGGCGGTGGCGATCGAGCGCGCGCCGCGTTGCTGACGAGCCACTGCCTGATTCTCATCATTGTATTCGCGGTGCTGTGCGTCACCGCCGGCATCCCCGGGGCGCACTGGTTCTTTCAAATGGTCGGTGCACAGGGTCACGTGCTGGAACTCGCCGACGACTACATCGCCATATGGTTAGTCGGGTTCGTGTTCTTTGCGGCTTCGATGGTCGGCACAAGTCTGCTGCGTTCGGTTGGCAACGTGGCAATACCGGGAATCGTGATGACCGTCGGCTCGCTGCTGCAGGTGATCATGGGACCGTTCCTGATATTCGGCTGGTTTGGGCTTCCAGCGATGGGAATCGAAGGCGCCGCATGGTCGTTCGTCATCGCGCGGCTGCTGAGCTTTGCGCTGTGCATGTATTGGATCGCGGCCAAAGAGCGGCTGCTGGTTGCACAGCTGCGTGGATGGCGCGACTCGGCGCGGCAGATTCTCCACGTGGGCCTGCCTGCGACCGCGGCCAATCTGGTTGCGCCGCTTTCAACCGCAATCGTGACGCGGCTACTCGCGGAATTTGGTCACGGGGTCATCGCCGGATTCTCGGTTGCGTCACGCATCGAGGCGGTCATCGCGATGGTTGTCATCGCCGTATCGACGTCCGTCGGTCCGTTCGTGGGCCAGAACTGGGGGGCGCAGCTGTTCGATCGCGTGCGTATGGCACTCACGTTGTGCAACGGCTTCTGCCTCGTGTGGGGTGTAGCGTCTTTCCTGGTGATGGTCGTGTTCGCACGGTCGTTCGTGGGTCTGATCAACGCCGAACCGGAGGTTGTCGATGCGGCAACGACCTATCTGCTGATCATTCCGATTAGCCTTGGCTTCATGGGTGTAATGGGCGTTTCGAGCGCCTGCTTCAATGCGCTGGGTAAACCGACACCGCCGTTGGTGTTGTCGTTGTTGCGACTGGTCGTCGTATTGATTCCGCTGGCGCTGTTGGGCCGCTCGATCGCTGGCTACCCAGGCGTCTTCGCTGCAACTGCAATCGCCAACGTGGCCGTCGGAATACTCGCGCTCGTGTGGACCAATCGGACGGTGCGCAACGACGTAGCGGCAATACGACGAACCGCAGCAGCCGCTTAGGCGGGTTCGTCTTCGAGCCAGATGCAGGTTGTACAGCCCCCTCGTGTCAGCGTCCGTTGCGCCATCGTTCGATCGGCTTCGGTCTGATACTGCGGCTGCGCGACCCGCTCGACGCGCGCGTCGCCATGACCGTCGCTCGATGCGCGCGGACGCATCACGGCGTCCTTCCAACCGTCATCATCGGCCCATTCGTAAGGCAACATCACAATCTCGCCCGGCTTGGTCTGCTTCTCGAATGCCACGAGCGCACCGCGCAGGATGTCCTGATTGAGTCGGCTCTGGTGCGGCTTTCCCGACGTATGTCCCAACGGGAAGTCGAGGTACGCAGCACGCGGCGGATTGACCGCCCGGGTGATCGACAGAGCACTCGTCATCGACAGCGTCGGTATCCCGCGACTCTCGATTTCCCGCGCGATCAGTCCGACGGACTGATGACAGACGGGTCAGACGGGCACCAGCAGGACGACGTCGACTCCATCACGAATGACCCGATCGGCGAGCGCCGGCGCCAGACGATCGCGAACCCGGCGCGACGAATAGATCCCGCCCATGAACGCATAGGCGCGCTCCGCCAGCGAGCCGATGATTCCTTCCCGGACCAGTGTGTTGAGCGTGTCGATCGGAAAAACGACATTGGGATCACTGCGCGCGTCGGTGAGATCGTAGGCGAAGTGTGTCGCTCGCAATGAAGACGTCGGAGCGCGCGTATCGATGATCCGCACGCTGATGTCGTCCTTATAGTGAAACGCCACCTGACCGGCCTGATAGATTCCACCCGACCCGACGAGTCCCACGCGGCACTGCGACAATGGCTTGGTCAGCGCGGCCCACGGCGGCGGTGACGCGTTTTCCACCCAATGATACGGCGGATAGCCCAGCGCGCTGTACTGATCGCGGGTACGTTCAATGTAGTCGACAGGCAGACGAGTACTCGGCATCGCACGATGCTACCAGCTCGGTGCCAGACGTTGCAGTGTGCTACGGTGCCAGGCGTTGACCTGTTGCCTTGCTAGCTGCGGTGCCAGGCACCGTCTTACTTTCTTTCGTATCAAGGAGCTTCATCATGCCAATCAATCCAAACGCCGTTGGCGCGACGGGTAATCCGAGCCGCCGCTCATGGACGTCAAAGGACGCGCTGCTGTACGCGGTCGGCGTCGGCGCCGGTACGAACGAACTTGCGTTCACGACCGAGAATACCAAGGACACTGCGCAACGTGTGTTGCCTACCTATGCGGTGATCATCGGCGGTGGCGGCATTCCGATGGATAAGATCGGTTCGTTCAATCCGTTCCTTATGGTGCACGGCACTCAGGGAATCGAACTGTTTGACGAAATCCCTGCCGACGGCGAGATCGAGAGCATCGGACGCGTCACCGGGATCTGGGACAAAGGCAACGCCGCGGTGCTCGAATTCGAATCCGAATCGAAAAATCCCGCGACCGGCAAACTGCTGCTGAAAACACGCATGTCGTTGTTCTGCCGCGGTGAAGGCGGCTGGGGCGGCGATCGCGGTCCGTCCGAAAAACTCGTATTCCCCGATCGCAAAGCCGACCACCAGGTGACGTATCAGACGCGCGAGGACCAGGCGCTGACGTATCGGTTGTCGGGCGATCGCAATCCACTGCACTCGGACCCGTCGTTTGCGAAGGCTGGCGGCTTCGATCGACCGATTCTGCACGGACTGTGCACCTACGGATTCACCGGGCGCGCGTTGTTGCATGCGTTGTGCGGCGGCGATGCGAAGCGCTTCAAATCGATGGACGGCAAGTTCTCGAAACCGGTATTTCCCGGCGACGCGCTGACCATCTCGATGTGGGTCGACGGCAAAACCGCATTGTTCCAGACGGCCAACCAGAACGGCGTCGTGGTCCTCGATCAGGGTCGCATGACGTTCAGCTGAACCATCGCCCGCATCCGGGCAAGCTCATCCCGGATGCGGCGTCGCACCGCGGGCATGCTCGAACGCATGCCCGGCCCGGATCAGCGTCGGCTCGCCGAGCAGGCGTCCGATCAGCTGGAACGCCATCGGCAAACCGGCGCCGTTGAAACCCGCCGGCAACGTGATCGTCGGATGTCCCGAGTAGTTGAACGGCGCTGTAAACGTAATGAAATCCGCGACGCCCGCCGCCAGCAGCGCCGCCATCTCGTTGAGCCGCGGCGGCGCAAACACCATCGCCGGGGCAATAATCAGATCGACGCGATGCAGCAGCGCTTCGAGGTCCGTCCGAAATCGTTCCCGTTGCCGCTCCAACGCCGCATAGGCGGTACCGGATGCGGCGAGCCCGCCATCGAGCAATCGCGCCAACGCCGGCCCATAGTCGGCGCGGCGCGCCGGAAAATACGGAGCATGCGCCAGCGCGCACTCGACTCCGCAGGTGATGTCCCAACCCTTTACCAGCCCCGTGTGCGTCGGTAATTCGACCTCGACAACCTCGGCGCCCAGCTCGGTCATCGCGCGCAGCGCATCGTTTAGCGCAGCGACGACATCGGCCGCAACACCGGTCTCTGCATACGCGCGATCGATGCCAATCCGCATGCCGCGCACGGATTCACCAACCGCTGCGCCGTAGTCCGGCACAGCCGAGGCGAGCGACGTCGGATCCTTTGCGTCCTGACCCGCCAGCACACCGAGCATCCGCGCGGCATCCTCGACGCTGCGCGCCATCGGTCCGATATGGTCCAACGAATCCGCAAGGGGGAAGGCTCCGTGCCGGCTGACACGCCCGTACGTCGGCTTGATGCCGACAATGCCGTTGCACGCCGATGGGAATCGAATGCTGCCGCCGGTATCGGTGCCGATCGCCCCGTAGGCAAGACCGGCAGCAACGGCGACACCGGATCCGGACGACGACACACCGGGCCAAACCGCTGGATCCCAGGCATTGCGAGGCGGATCGACATCCGGATGGTGATCCGAAAACGCACCTTCTGTCAGTTTGACCTTACCGAGAATGACGGCACCGGCGTCTTTCAGACGCGTTACCACCGTCGCATCTTCATCCGGCACCCAATCCTTGAGCACACGTGTTCCGCAGGTCGTCTTCACGCCGCGTGTCCACAACAGATCCTTTAAGGCGATCGGTACTCCGTGCAGGGGACCAAGCGGCTGCCCATTGGCGCGCGCCGCATCGAGCCGCTCGGCGCTCGCTAGCGCCGCGTCTGCCGTTACGGTAACGAACGCCCGATAACGGTCGTCGGTGGCACGAATCCGGTTCAACGCATGCTCGGTGACGACCTTCGACGTCAACTCGCCACTCTTTATCCGACGGCAGACCTCGGACAGCGTCAACCAATGTAGATCGGTCATGCCGCGCCCGCCACGTCGAAGATCTTGCCGTGGTTGAGGATCCGCTTCGGGTCCAACGTCTTCTTCAGGGCGCTCATCACCGCGAGCTCGACCGGCGAACGCGAGAAGTGCAGATAGGCTTTTTTCTCCAGTCCGACACCGTGCTCCGCCGAAACCGAGCCGTCGATATCCACGAGGGGTTCGTACACGCTGCGTTCGACGATTTCGCGTGCGTCCGCACCACCTTCGCCGACGGAAATTACGAAGTGCAGATTGCCATCGCCCATATGGCCAAAGGTGAAGTTGTGAAACTTCGGATAACGCGCACCGAGCCGCCGGTTCACTTCATCAACGTAGGCCTCCATCTTCGAGATACGCATGCTGACATCGAACGTGAACGACGGCGCGTAACGAAACGTCTGTGCGACGTCGTCACGCATCGCCCAGATCTGCTGGCGCTGCGCTTCGGACTGCGCAACCACCGCATCGGCGATCAAGCCTGCTTCATACGCGTCGCCCAGCGCGGCCTCGATCCGTTCATGGTCCTTTTGCGGGTCGCCGCCCATCGCCTCGACGAGAACATAAAACGGGTAGTTCTGCGGCAACGGCGGTTGATTGGTTGCCGGCGCCGTGGTGACCAATCGATAAAAGTTGTTCCACATCACTTCGAATGCAGACAAGGTTCCGCCAAGGGACGCGTCCATCGTTTTCAGGAATCGGCCAAGCTTGGCGAACTCATCGATGGCGACGAACAGCGTTTCCTGACTGCGCGGTTTTTCACGCAGCCGCAACACCGCGCGCGTGACGATTCCAAGCGTCCCCTCCGAACCGATGAACAACTGCTTCAGGTCATAGCCGGCGTTGTTTTTGATCATCTGATTCATGCTCGACACCACCGTGCCATCCGCGAGCACCGCTTCGAGGCCGAGCACCATGTCGCGCGTCATCCCGTATCGAATCACCCGGTTGCCGCCGGCATTCGTCGAAATATTGCCGCCGATCGTCGCGCTGCCGCGCCCACCGAGATCGAGCGGGAACATCAGCCCCGCCGCGTCCGCCTGTTCCTGGACCGTCTGCAGCACGACGCCGGCTTGCACCGTCATCGTGCGATCGACCGTGTTGATCTCTTCGATGCGGTTCAATCGTTCGAGCGAAATCACCACATCGTCCGGCGACGTCAGCGCACCGCCGACAAGACCGGTCAAGCCGCCGTGGGCGATAACGTGTTGCCCGTGTGCGTAACACACCGCAAGCGCTTTGCTGACCGCCGCCGTGTCGCGTGGACGCACCAGTGCTTTTGCACGGATTCCGTCTTTGCGCCAGATCCCCGCAGCACGGTTGCTGACATCTGCGCCGGTCAAAACGCAGTCGGCGCCGCAGGCGTCCCGCAACGCCGCAATCACATCGCCCATGATGATTCCCCTCTCCGATGACCGTCGAGCATAACGCGGCTATATTGGGCGCCTCAATGCAAAAGCCGGCTGTTCGTGCGACACAGGGGCAACCAATGAGCCTTCTCACCGAAAAAAGCCTCGCCGATCAGGACATTCAGGAGTGTCCCGTCGACTACTACCACGCGCTGCACGACCAACCGGTTTACTACGACGCGCGGTTGGGGTTTTTCATCTGTAGCACGTATGCGTTGATGCGGCAGATCCTGCGCGACACCGATACCTTTTCGAATGTCGGCAGTCAGACGTTCGACGACCTGAAGGCGCCACCGCCGGAAGCGACCGCAATCCGTCGACAAGGTTTTGCAGTCGCCAATACACTCGTGACCAACGATCCGCCGTCGCACACACGTATCCGCACGATGATGGATGCGCCGTTTCGGCCGCGCCGCATCAAAAAACTTGCAGGTGCCATCAATGACATCGTCAACAACACGATCGACGGATTCATAGACGCCGGCCACTGCGAAGTCGTCCACGACTTCGCGATCCCGATCCCCATCAAGGTAATCGCTGACCTGCTTGGCCTGCCGCGCGAGATCGCGCCGTCGCTGAAGGCATGGTCCGATGCGTCGGTGGAGCCGCTCGGGCTGATGATCACCGACGCTCGCCAGGTCGAATGCGCGAAGCTGTACGTGGAGTTCCAGCACTACTTCGCGGCGCAGTTGCGCGACCGCGAACTGAACCCGCGTGACGACCTGCTGAGTCACATCGCGTTGACGAAGGACGCTGCCGGCAAGACGCTGAGACTCGCAGAGCAGCTGTCGGTCTGCTCGCAATTCCTGGTGGCCGGCAACGAGACGACGACCAATGGCCTCGCCGCCGGCGTACAAATGTTGATCGAGAATCCCGATCAACTCGCGGTGCTGGTCGAAGACGACGACGCCGATTGCCGACGCGCGCGCACCTTCGCCAACGAAGTGCTGCGGCTCGAAGCACCGGTCCAGGGGCTGTTCCGTATCGTCATGAAGGATGTCGAACTGGCCGGCGTCAACGTGCCGAAGGGCTCGCGAATCATGGTCCGATTCGCCGCAGCCAATCGCGACCCCGACCAATTCGATGATCCGGATCGGCTCGATGTGTGCCGGCACAATACCGGCACTCACCTCGCGTTCGGCGCGGGAATTCATCATTGCATCGGCGCCAATCTGGCGCGCGAAGAGATGACCCAGGCATTTCACATTCTCGCGCGCCGCGCGCGAAACTTTGCATTCGTGCCGGATACGAATGATTTCACGCACCATCCGAGCATTGTGCTGCGGGGCCTGAAATCACTGCGAATCACGTTCGATAAGATCGCCTGATCCAGCAAAATCACGGTCCGATCGAGGCAACGACCGCCGCGGCGGAGACCGGGCAGTACCCGGTCAATCCTCCGAACTGCAGAGGATTTCTCGTTCTGTGATGCTGTTCAAGTATATGATTCAGTTAGTTATCGCTGGTTATTCTTCTTGATTTCACGATTTGTCCGCTGCACCCCCACACTCCGCCCGCGGTACCTGCGTCGCGTTGTCGTGGCAATTGCCCTCGCGTGGCTGACGGTCAGCGGCGCGGCCGCCGACGCGCCGAATCAAGCTCCGGCCACGCTCGCGACGACGCCGAGCGAAGAACCCCAGTTGTTCGGCACGCACACGGCTGCAAGCGATGCGACGACCGACGCGGATCGCAACGCCGTCAAACCGCTGAACATGCTCGGCCGTGTTGTCGCACCGAAGACGACCGAGTTGCTCTACTGGACCCCGGACGTGTCGTTCGATGGCAACGCGATCCCGCGCGGTGTGGTGGTCGCCAACGGTGCCAAACGTGGACCGACCATGTGTCTCACCGCGGTGGTGCACGGCGATGAACACAACGGTCTCGAGATCGTTCGCCGCGTGCTGTACCAGATCGATCCGGCGCAGCTCAGCGGGGTCGTCATCGGCGTCCCGATCGTCAACCTCGATGGCTTTCGGCGCGGCATACGTTATCTACCTGATCGGCGCGACCTCAATCGCTACTTTCCGGGGCGACGGCAAGGTAGTGCAGCATCGCGGCTCGCGTTCTCGTTGTTCGAGCAGGTACTCGCCACGTGCGACTTCCTCGTCGACATCCACACCGGTTCGTTTCACCGCGCCAACCTGCCACAGTTGCGCGGCGACCTGACCAATCTCAATGTTGTCGAACTGTCTCGTCGGTTCGGCTCAACGGTGATTCTGCACAACAGAGGCGCGGTCGGCACGCTGCGCCGGGCTGCCACCGATGCCGGGATACCGACGATTACGCTGGAGACCGGCGAGCCATTGCGCATCCAGGACCACGAAGTCCGCCAGGGTGTCGTTGCGATACAGAATGCGATGACCGCACTGTCGATGTACCCGCGCATGACGCGCTCGGAACAATCGGCGCCGGTCTATTTCGAGTCGCGCTGGGTGCGCGTCAACGACGGCGGCGTGCTGATCAGCGGTGTACAACTTGGCGATCTGGTCGCCCAGGGGGCTCAGCTCGGCACGGTCACCGACCCGGTGACGAACAAACCATCGGCCGTGATCGCGCCGTACTCGGGCCGCGTGCTCGGGATGGCGTTGAATCAAGTGGTGTTGCCCGGCTACGCGGCGTTCCACATCGGCATCGCATCGTCCATGGCCGACGCCGCGGCCGCGGACGAACTCGATCGGTCGCTGAAGGTACCGACGGACAAGAGCGGTCCGATCGAGGAGCCCCAGATCGAAGCGCGGGACCGCGATTCGATCGAGCACGAGACCTCCGAATAGCGCTCCGGCGCGTTACTTGCCGTTCAACCGCGCCACCACCGGCGCAAACGCAACCATCGCATCTTCCGGCACCGTCACGTACGAGATCCCATAGTCTTCGCGGCGCTGCTGCAACGCTTCGGCAATTGTATCGACGCTACCAAACAGCGCGTGCGGATGGGTCAACATTTCGGCCTCGGAGAAACCAAAGTTCTTCGCGAACATACCGACCATCGGCTTCGCGTCGTCCATGACGAACGTAAAATACGCACCGATCTCGATCTCTACATCGACGAACCGCGCGCCGGCACCGGCTTTGATCCAGCCGATTTTTTTCTTCGTTTCGGCAGCGGACGACGACTGCACGCCGTCGGGTCCGATGACGCCCATACGATTGTTGAAATTCAGACTCACGATATCCGCTTCCCGACCCGCGATACGCAGGATGCGCGGGCTGCCGCCACCGATCATCAACGGAGGATGCGGCCGCGATACCGGCTTCGGCAGTCCTTCGAAGTCGCGCCACTGAATCGTTTTGTTGGCGACGTTGACGATGCCATCGGCGGCAAATGCGCGTACGCCTTCGATGACGTCTTCGAGGCGGCTGATACGTTCCCCCGGCGGATCGAACTCGATGCCGGTGGCGTGATACTCCTCTTCGAGCCAGCCGGCACCCAGACCCAGCTCGAGACGCCCGTCCGACAATAGATCCAGAGTCATCGCTTCCTTGATCAGTACGATCGGACGTCGATAATCGATACAGAAAACACGGCAGCCGATGTTCAGCGTCTTCGTAACGGCGGCTGCGTGCGCCATCGCCGGGATGGCGGCGAGGTTCTGCACCGGGTGATTCGTTTTTGCCAGCGCCGGACCGGGACCGAGCAGGTGATCGGCGAGGTGCAGCGTCGAGTACCCGAGCGCTTCCACCTTACGCGCGGTTTCGCTCCACGCCTTTCCGGATGTGGAATTGAACGACTGAACACCGAATCGAAACGGCTTGACCATGATTGCTCCACGGACTCAAAGGACTCGACTGACGCAGCACCTTACAGACGAAGGAAATGTCAGACAACTCTGACGGTTTTGCCTATTCTGCGAAGCACTCCAATACCACGAGGACGCTGGTGAATTCAGACGGTCGATTCGACGCACGCTACTACGAGCGCTTCTACAAAAATCCCAAGACCCGCGCGACCACACCTCAAGCGGTGCGCCGCCAGGCTGCATTCGTCAGCGCCTATCTGAAGCATCTCGACGTACCGCTGCGCCGCGTCCTCGATATCGGATGTGGGCTCGGCTGGATGCTTCGGGCGCTGCAGCAGGAACTGCCGCGCGCCCAATGCACCGGCATCGAGTACAGCGAACACCTGTGCCGCAAGCACGGCTGGAAGCCGGGATCTGTAACCGACTATCGAACGCGCACGCCGTACGATCTGGTCGTGTGTCACGACGTACTGCCTTCACTCGACGATACCGACTGCCGCGCGGCGATCGCGAATCTCGGTCGCTTGTGCCGCGGCGCGTTGTATCTCGGCGTGCTCACCGCACAAGACTGGGATCACTGCGATCGCGCGCGCACCGACCCGGATGTCTACCTGCGATCCGTCAATTGGTACCGACGCCAACTCGCGACGGATTTTCAGAGCATCGGCGGCGGCGTGTTCCTGAAAAAACCGTTGGCTGTGACTCTGTGGTCGCTCGAGACAATCGGCTGAGTTGTGATCGAGCAGCCTCACCTTCGATGGGCTGCTGGATCGCTTCAGTCCCGAACTACGGTCAGGCGACCGCGCGGGCACAGTAGTTGATGCCCCGACGCAGCAGTTCGTAGAACTGCGGCAACTGCCACGAACCTCGCTCGATTTTTGGATACTTGTCCATCATCGGCTGCATGTCGTAGTGCCCGCGGCAATGTCCGAGGTTCAGGTACAACACTTCGCCGGTGCCAACCTTGTTGATGTAGTACACCGGTCGTGCAACATCGTCGGGCCATTGCTCCTCGACGAATCCGTTAGCCTTACCTGTGTAGTGCGTGTCGAGCAACGTGTGCAGCTTGCCGTGGATCCGGCACAGATACAGTTCGTCGTCGGTCTCGAACTCGCCGATGCCCTCGACCAGTTCATGCGTTGTATCGGCGACCCGGACCTTGAATGGCTGGATCGGCGGATGCGCGATGAACTGGGTACCGAGGGTCTGCATCATAATCGGTGCGATTTCCGGGCTGTCGACCCGGCCGTCAGCGAGGAACTTCAGGATCGAGTTGGTGCCGTGCAGCGCAAACCAGCGTTTGCCGCCGGCGACATAATCGCGAAGCGCCGCCTGCTCCGCCTCGCTCGGCACCAGATTGCAGGTGTAGGTGATCAGGAAATCCGATCGCTCGAGCGCGTCGATGTCGTGATAGTTATGCGCGACGCTGACGCGGATCCTGTCGTTCTCGGCCAGCAGCTTCAGCAGCTCCAGGCGCGCGAAGTCGATGTCGTGGAAGTCGCCTGCCGCGACCAGATGGACCTTCACTGTTCGATTCGACATATCGCTCTCCTATGGTGCGAGGCGTTGCCTTATTGGCCGCCAATAAGGCAACAAGTCAACGCCTGGCACCGCGTCCTAGTACTGGATTCGCTTGGTGAGACCGCCGTCGATGACGACGTTGGTGCCGGTGGTGAACGACGCACGCGGGCTTGCGAGGAATACCACCTGCGCCGCCACTTCGTCGGCGTTGCCCATACGGCCGATTGGAATCTGCCCGAGGATTCCTTCATAGAACGGCGTCATGCGCTTTTTGATCATGTCCCACGAGCCGCCTTCGATCATGATCGGTCCGGGGCTCACGGCATTGACGCGGATACCCTTGGGCGCCAGATCCTGCGACAGCGCGCCTGAATAGTTCAGCAGCGCCGCCTTCATCGCGTTGTAGGAACCGGCGGCGATGAACTTCTCCAATGCCGCGGTGGTCGAGATCATCACGATGTTGCCGTTCTTCGACTTCTCGAGATACGGCAGCGACGCCTCGACGCTGCGCACCGCACCGAGCATGTCGTGCTCGAAATTGGACCGCCAGCCGGCCTCGCCAGGCGCATTGGCGCCGCTGACGTTGGACACCAGGATGTCAATTCCGCCAAGTGCCTCCGCGGATTCCTTGATCCAGCCTTTCAGCTGATCGCCGTTACCCACATCGACGGCTTTGCCGAACGCTTTGACGCCTTTTTTCTCCAGCGCCGCGACGGCGGCCGCCACCTCGTCTGCTTTTCGCGCACAGATCGACACGTTGCAGCCCTCGGTCGCAAACGCTTCCGCAATGGCGCGGCCGATGCCCTTGGTGCCGCCGGTGATCAGCGCTACCTGCCCTTTCAGTTTTAGATCCATGGTGTCTCCCCTTCTGTGTGTTTATTCAATCGAACAATCATCATCAACCGAGCGGCCCGAACTTGGGTCTTACCGGCAGTGGTGCCGGCTCGACGATATTGATCTTCCCGCCCTCCAGAATCACCTCGAACGTGCGAATGGGTTTGTTCGCGGGCGCCGCCACCGCACGTCCATCGCGGATATCGAATCGTGCACCGTGCAATGGGCACGTGATCTCGTGTCCTTTGAACTTGCCGGCATCGAGCCGCGAGGATGCGTGGCTGCAGCGGTTCTCGACCACAAATATCTCACCCTGAGTTTTGCAGATCAGAACCTCCAGACCATCAACGGCGCACGCGATCTTGCGACCTTCCGCAACAGCGCCGAGCGCAACCAAAGGAATGAGTCGCCCACGCGTCATCGGCGTGTTACTTCACCCATTTCACCGAGTCACGGTACAGGTAGTCGTCGATCGTCTTGTGGAAATGCCGTACGCGCAATTCCTGGTCCGAGATCCACAACCCACGGAAGCCCTGCGAATTCATACCTCGTTGGACGTTTGCGAGATTCGACGCATCCTGATCGAGCACTTCGCCGATCGATTCCTCGCCGTGTTTAAAACGACGATGCGGCGGTCGCTCCGGAAATTCCTGTCCTTTCGGCATCAACATGTAGTTCTGCAGATCAAAATACATCTTGTTCGGATCGGTTTCGTGCGGCCGCTGGCGGAACAACATCATCGATTTGCAGTGAATGTTCATCGTGATGTTCGGGAAGATCATGTAGTGATAGTCGTCGGTCAGCTGATCGTCGTTCAGGTCCGCAACGTCGTAACCCATGGCTTTGGAGTTTTTGCGCAGATGTTTCTGCATCGCGCGGCGCACGTCCAGACCATCGCCCTGGAAGTTCGCTAGATCCAGGCCGTACATCGCCGCATAACCCTTCAGCGCATCGGAGATCACGCTGCCGTCGGGCATGTGTGTGCTGACGACACCAAACGGGATCAGATAACGATTGTGCCGTTCATAACAATCGATCTGCACGTCGTAGTCTTCGAGCATGGTCAACAGTTGCGGGTGCGTGCCGATGACGTGATAGGTTTCGTTGAACGCATCGACCGACGCCTTCCAGTTACAGTCCCACTCCACCGTCACGTCGTTGACCAGCGCCATACGATCGAAGTGGTAGGGATCAAGGTGCTCCGGGATCACGCCGAGATACTCTTCCAGCGATTCGGCATCGGGGTTCATGTTGAACCAGACGAAGCCGCCCCAGGTGGCGCACGCCAGGCGCTTGATCGACAACTTCTCGCACGGCGCGCCCTGCGCAAACGTTTCGGCATCCGGAACGGTGATCAATTGGCCTTTGAGGTTGTATTCCCAGAGGTGGTAGGAGCAGCGAAATGTCTGTGCATTACCGCACTCGCCGTAGGCAACCTGGTTACCGCGGTGCGAGCAGACGTTGTAGAACGCATTGACGCCGCCGTCTTCGTCGCGCGTCAACACGATGCTCTCGCCCTTCAGATCGGTGACCACGTAATCGCCGGGATTTTTCAGATCACCTTCCCAACAACCCATCACCCAGGTCTTCGTCCACAATCGTTCCCATTCGCGCTGCGCGAATTCGGCCGACGTATAACGACTCGCCGGAATCAGATCGTGACCGAGTTGAGGATCCGGTTCTTTCTGAACCGGCGTCTTGCTGGTTTGTGGATCGGCGAAGCGCTCGATCTTACGGTAGACGGTCATCTTTATACCTCACCCTTGCGGCTATTGGCCGGCAAAACAGTCAGTCATGTTGGTTTTGTAGCGTACCGTTTCGCCATGGCGTTTGTAAGGCCCGACCCGGGTATCACAGACCAAGCACAACCTTGGCAACGATGTTCTTCTGCACTTCGCGCGAGCCGCCAAAAATCGACGCGGCCCGCCCGTTCAGGTAACGCGCCGTCACCGTTTCCGCATACCCGGGACCCGGCCATGGATCGGTGTGGCCGTTCAGCGAAATCAGATTCGCGTGCGGCAGTCCGTAGTAGTTGATCGCCTCGAGCAGCAATGTCTCCAGCGTCTGGCCAATATCGACCGTTGTGTTTTTCTGCAGCGACGACTCCGGGCCGGGCGAACCACCGCGCGCAAGGCGCGCCAACGTGGAGAGTTCGGCGAACTCCAACGCCATCACGCGAATCTCAAGCTGATCGATTCGCGCAGCGAACGCCGGATCTTCGGCGAGCGGCACACCGCCGCCATCGAGCTGGCGCTGCGCAATCGAACGCAATTCGCCGAGGCCGATCTTCAAACGGGGCGATGCGCCACCGCCGCCACGCTCAAACTCGAGCAGGTATTTCGCCACGGTCCAGCCTTCGTTCTCGGGACCGACCCGGTTCGACTGCGGGACCCGGACGTTGTCGAAAAACACCTGGTTGACCTCGTGGTCGGCCGCCAGCGTGATGATGGGCTTGACGGTGATTCCCGGCGTCGACATTTCGATCAGCAGGAACGTGATGCCGGCTTGCGGCTTGCCAGTGTCGTCGGTCCGCACCAGGCAGAAGATGTGATCGGCAAACTGCGCGTGGGTCGTCCAGATTTTCGTGCCGTTGACGAGGTAGTCGTCACCGTCCTTGATCGCGCGCGTCTTCAGGCTTGACAGATCCGAGCCCGAGCCGGGCTCGGAATAGCCCTGGCACCAATAGTGTTCACCGGACAACATCCGCGGCAGGTAGTAGCTCTTCTGCTCCGGCGTGCCATAGCGGAACAGCACCGGCGCGAGCATCCGCAGCCCGAGCGGAATCAATCCCGGCGTGCCGGCCTTCGCGCACTCTTCGCCGAAAATGTACTTCTGGGTCGGCGTCCAATCGGTGCCGCCGTGCTCGACCGGCCAGGACGGCACGGCCCAACCCTGCCGCAAGAGGATTGCCTGCCAGCGCATCGCGACATCTTTGTCGGCGAATACCGTGGTGGTCTTACGTGCAGTAGCCTTCAAATCGGACGTCATTTCACGGGTGAGGAACTCGCGGACCTCGCTACGAAATGTCTCGTCGGCAGCGCTAAAAATAAAGTCCACGTTGTCTACTCCTGACGTTGTTCGGGCGCGGGCCTGATTCAGACAATCAGAAAACCACTGTCGATCGGCAGTGCGACTCCGTGCACCAGCACGAACTTGCCGCCGACCCGGCCGACTCGCCACCAGCGAAAATAAAAGGCAGCCGAGAATAGGTAAGGCAAAACAGTCAGTCAAGACGGTTTTATACTAGCCGCCAACACCACTGAATCGGACATCCGCATGAACATGGTCAATCGTCAATTCCGCATCGCCGCCCGCCCCGTCGGCATGGTCAAAGAAAGCGACTTCGAATATGCGGAAACCGCAGTGCCCGAGATCCGCGACGGACAGGCCCGCATCAAGACCACCTATCTTTCATTGGATCCTTCGATGCGTGGACAGATGGAAAACCGCGCCGATTATGTCGCGCCGCTCGCAATCGGCGATGTGATGCGCGCCGGCGGTGTCGGAGTCGTCGAGGCGTCCAAACACCCGGACCTGCCCGTAGGCGCGGTCGTCGGCGGCACCCTCGGCATGCAGGACTACGTCGTCACCGACGGCAAGTCGGTGCCGTTGCGCATCTATGCGCCGGGAACCGATCCAACCGTTGCGCTCGGTGTACTGGGTGGCACCGGAATGACGGCCTACTTCGGGTTGCTGGATCTCGGCGAGCCGAAACCGGGGCAGACCGTCGTGGTCAGCGGCGCGGCCGGGGCAACCGGCAGCATCGCCGGACAGATCGCGCGCATTAAGGGCTGTCGCGTCATCGGTCTGGCGGGCAGCGCCGCGAAGTGCGCGTGGCTCACCGACGAACTCGGCTTCGATGTTGCAATCAACTACAAGTCGCAGGACGTCGGTCAAGCGCTCGATGCGGCGTGCCCGAACGGCATCAACATCTATTTCGACAATGTCGGCGGTGAAATTCTGGATCTGTGTCTCGCGCGCCTGGCGATGCACGCGCGGGTGGTGATCTGCGGCGGAATATCGCGATACAACGCGCAGGGACCGATCCCCGGACCGCGCAACTATTTCAATCTGGTGTTCCGGCGAGCCCGAATGGAAGGCTTCATAGTCATCGACTATTTCAAACGATTCCCGGAAGCGAGCGCGCAGATGCAGCGCTGGATCGACAACGGCGAGATCAAACATCGCGCGACCGTCGTGTCCGGTTTCAAGAATCTTCCGAAGGCGCTGATCCAGCTGTTCGAAGGCGAAAATATCGGCAAGATGATGGTCAAGGTGTGACCATTTGCACCGCGCTGACGGTCAGGCGAAGGCGACCGGACAGAGTTCGATTTCTTCGTCGTAGAGCAGGTGGTCCACAACCATACTCGCCGGGAAGACCCGCATCACCTGCTCGCCGCCGACTCGAGTCACCGCGCGTACGATTGCAACTCCGTTCGCTTTACCTAACGCGCTGGCGACGTATGTCTGGCTTTGCAACTTGAACGCTCGCCCGAGAACAAATCGATAATCCACACAAGACTCCGATCTAGGAAAAATGGCCGGCTTGTGACACCGTTCCCAACGCGGCGAGTCTACGTGGATGGCGCCGTTGCACCTGTCGATGTCCGGTAAAGGAGTGTAACCCGCTTGTGAACCCGCTCAGCCAAACCCGCGTGCTTGTGTTCGGTGCACATCCCGACGACGCGGAATTTCATGCCGGTGGCTTGCTGACTCTGCACGCTGATGCGGGCAGTCGCATCCGCATTGTATCGATGACCGACGGCGGGGCTGGTCACCAATCGCTTGATCGTGTGGCACTGGCTGCACGCCGCAGACAAGAGGCCGCGAAGGCGGCCGCTTCCATGGGCGCCGAAGTGACGGTCTGGGATACCCCGGACGGCGAATTGATGCCAACACTTCTGTTGAGGCGCAAGGTCATCGAAGAAATCAGGCTCTTTCGGCCCGACCTGGTCCTGACGCACCGCATCCACGACTACCATCCTGACCATCGAGCCACCGGTGAGCTGGTCCGCGATGCCTGCTATATGGTGCGCGTACCCACCATCGTGCCGCAGGTGCCGGCACTACGAACCGATCCGGTGGTTGCGTCCATGGTCGACTTTTTCACGCGGCCACAACCCTTTCAAGCCGATGTTGTGATCGACATCAGCGATGTCCTCGATCGCCTCGTTTTGCTGCTCGATTGCCACGCGTCGCAAGTCTACGAGTGGTTGCCACACATCGAACAGATTCCCGCGCCGGTCCCCCCGGCCGCAGATACCACCGCGCGCCTGGAGTGGCTGAAAAATTTTATTCGCCGACGACCGCGTGCAGTCGCCAAGCGCTGGGGCACCGGGGAGCAATACGCAGAGGCATTCGAGATCAGCGAGTACGGCCGCCGCCCGACCGATACCGAGCGCGACGCACTGTTTCTAAAGTAGCGCACGGTGCCGGACGTGCCAGGCAATATCACTACGTCACGCAGTTTCGGCACCACCTCACGCATCTGCGCCTCGTAGCCGGGGTTCATACGAATCAGATCCCGATCGCCGCTGATGAACAGCGCGGGCAATGTCTGAGCATCGGCCAGCTGATCGAGAAAATACGCGGTCTTCGGCGGCGGCTGCATGGTTGCGTCCAGACCACGATCGGGCGCGTTGCCGGAACCGCCGAACATCAGTCGGCGCAGCGGGCGCGCGATTCGAAAACGGGACTGACAAGCCGACAACGGCGCGAAAAACGTCGGGGCGCCAAAGCGCCGCATTCCACGCGACCGGCGCGCCCCAGTCGTGCCCAACAATCACGGCCTGCCGCTCGTCTAACGCCTCGACCAGGCCGACGATGTCGCCTACCAGATGAAACTGCGTGTATACGTCGACTTCGGCGGGTGCGTCGGTCTGGCCGTAGCCGCGCTGGTCGGGCGCGACGACGTGATAACCGGCATCCGCCACTGCCGACAATTGGTGACGCCACGAATACCACGACTCCGGAAAGCCGTGGCACAGCACTACGAGCGGACCCGAACCCGCTTCGGCAATGTGCATGTCGATGCCGTTTGTTGCGATTGTGCGGTGATGGACTTGTGCCATTTCAGCCCCGTTAATTCACGTGGTTTAGGCCTATAATGCCGCGTTCCGACGACTTTGCACCCAATGAAAACCTGGATCGCAGCCACAGTCCTGCTCACGCTCGGCGGCGCCGGATTGTATTGGTACTCGCATCACGACGCCGCCGCGGCCCGAGGCGGACCGGGTAAACCCGGATTTCAAATGCCGCCGCCCACGGTCGAAGTGGGCCCCGTTGCGCTCGGTGCGATGGACCGAACGGTCGAAGCCGTCGGCACCTTGCGAGCAAACGAATCGGTCATGGTCCGACCGGAGATTGCCGGACGTATCGTTGCGATCGCGTTCGATGAGGGTCAAAGAGTATCCAAGGGCGCCAAGCTGATTACCCTCGACGATTCGGTGTACGTCGCCGAGGTCGCCGAGAAGGCCGCGGGTCGTAAGCTGTCTGAACTCGCCTACGAACGCGCCAAACTGCTGGTCGAAAAAAAGGCTGCTTCGATTGAGTTGCGCGACCGCGCCCAAGCTCAACTCGAGGCCGACGATGCCGCGCTGCAACTGGCCCGCGCCCGCCTCGCCAAGACGCGCATTCTGGCACCGTTCGATGGCGTGATCGGTTTACGCACCGTCAGCGTCGGCGACTTCGTCGACGTGGGTCAGGTGCTCGTGAATCTGGTCGACATCGAGCTCATCAAGGTCGACTTTCGCGTCGGCGAGGTTTATCTGGCCGACGTTACGGCCGGCCAGAGTATTGCGGTGAAGGTCGACGCATTTCCGACGCAGGAATTTGCCGGCGAGGTCTATGCGATCGAACCCGAAGTCGACATCAATGGTCGTGCGGTGGTGATCCGCGCGCGCCTGCCGAACTCTGAAAACAAGCTGCGCCCAGGGCTGTTTTCGAGGGTTACGTTGATCGTAGACAAAAACGCGCAGGCCATGCTCGTTCCGGAAGACGCCATCGTACCGCTTGGCGACCAGCACTTTGTTTACCGAGTGGTCGACGGACGCGCGCTGCTGACCGAGGTAACAATCGGCAAGCGTAAAGAAACGCGCGTCGAAATCCGCTCGGGCCTCAGCGCCACCGACATCGTCGTCACCGCCGGACAGCTGAAGCTGCGCGATGGCGTGATGGTGCGCTCGGCCGGTGACGGGGCGGTCGCCCATGCGGCGCCCGGCACCACTCCGGAAGCGCCCGCGCCCGCCGGCCCAACCGCGCCAACGGCAAAAGACTCGTGATCCTGTCCGACATCAGCATTCGTCGCCCGGTGCTCGCCACCGTCGCAAATGTTCTCATCGTGCTGCTGGGACTGATCGCGTGGGACCGCCTCACCATCAGGGAATATCCCAACATCGATGATCCGGTCGTCACGATTACGACCAACTATCCCGGCGCCAACGCCGAGATCATCGAATCGCAAGTCACCACTCCGCTCGAAGACGGCATATCCGGCATCGAAGGTATCGACTACGTCAGCTCGATCAGCCGCGCGGAACAATCGCAGATCTCGGTCCGCTTCAGCAGCGAACGCGATCCCGACGATGCCGCCAATGACGTACGCGACCGGGTCGCGCGCGCGCGCAGTTTCCTGCCGCGGGAAGTCGATGATCCGATCGTCGCCAAGATCGAGTCCGATGCATCGCCGATCATCTTCATGGCGATCAACTCCGATCGGCACAACGAAATGGAGCTGTCGGACTACGCGGACCGGATCGTCAAGGACCGACTACAAGTGCTGCCCGGCGTCGCCCAACTGTTGATCCTCGGTGAACGCCGGTATTCGATGCGCATCTGGCTCGATCGTGCGCGGCTCGCGGCGTACAGCCTCACGCCCGCCGACGTCGAGCGCGCGCTGACCGAACAGAACGTCGAGGTCCCGGCGGGCCGCATCGAAAGCAGCGACCGTGAATTCACGGTGCTGTCGGAAACCGATCTGCGCACGCCGGCGGAATTTTCGGAGATCGTTCTCAAGGATGCCGACGGCTATCTGGTGCGCCTCGGTGATGTCGCGACCGTCGAGATCGGTCCGGAACTGGTGCGCAACATGTCGCGCGCATCCGGTCGCACGGCGATTGGTCTAGGGCTGATCAAACAGTCGACGGCAAATCTTCTCGACGTCGCCCAGGCGCTGCGCGACGAACTCGTCGAGCTGAACAAAGTGCTACCTGAAGGTATGCGTGTCGATATCGGCTTCGATTCGTCGATCTTCGTTCAGCAATCAATCGACGGCGTGTTCGTGACGATCCTAGAAGCCATCGCGCTGGTCGTCATAGTCATATTCCTGTTTCTGCGCAACTGGCGCGCCACACTGGTGCCGTTGGTGACAATTCCTATCGCGTTGGTCGGGGCGCTGGCTCTGATGTGGGCATTCGGCTTTTCGATCAATACCCTGACGCTGCTCGCGTTCGTGCTTGCAATCGGGCTGGTCGTCGACGACGCCATCGTCATGCTCGAGAACATTTACCGCTACATCGAACAGGGTATGGACCCGATCAAAGCGGCGTTTGTCGGCTCGAAACAGATCGGCTTTGCGATTGTCGCCATGACCTTTACGCTCGCCGCGGTGTTCACTCCGATCGCCTTCAGCCCCGGCAAAACGGGAAAGCTATTCACCGAGTTCGCGCTGACGCTCGCCGGCGCGGTCATCGTCTCGGGATTCGTCGCACTGACGCTGTCGGCCGCGCTGGCGTCGCGACTGCTGCGTCACGAGAAGCGGCACAATGCGCTGTTCAATCTCGGCGAGCGCATTCTGATCCGCACGACGGATCTGTACCGAAGCGCACTCGGCGCGAGCCTCCGATCGCGGCCGATCGTGCTTGCGGTGATGCTGCTGGTCGGTTCGGCTTCGGCGCTGTTCTATCTGAGCCTGCCATCGGAGCTCGCACCGATGGAGGACCAGGGAACAGTGATGGTGTTCGCCACTGCGCCGGAAGGCGCAACCCTCGACTATCTGAACAGCTACACGAAGAAGATCGACGAGATTTTCCAGACGATCCCCGAAATGCAGCGCTACATGATGATCATGGGGCGCCCCACCGTCAGCAACATGATCTCGTATACGTCACTCAAGCCCTGGAACGAGCGCGATCGATCGTCGCAGGAAATCGCCGCCAGCATCATGCCGAAACTGATGGGCATTCCGGGCATTCGTGCGTTCGCGGTGACACCGCAATCCCTCGGTTCGTCGAGCGGCGGCTCCCTGGCGATTCAGTTCGTCATTGAAACCTCTGAGTCTTACGAACGGCTCGATGAATACGTCGAGCAGATTCTGGGTCGTCTCGCCAACAACCCCGTGCTGGTGAACATCGACACCGATCTGAAGCTCAACAAACCGGAGCTCAAGGTCGACGTGAATCGCGACAAAGTGGCCGCCGTCGGCGCCAGCGTCGCGGAGATCGGTCGCACGCTCGAAACCATGTTGGGCGGACGCCAGGTAACGCGCTTCAAACGTAACGCCGAGCAATACAACGTGAAGCTGCAGGTCGCCGACGTAAACCGGCGCGACCCGGACGATCTAACGAACATCTACGTGCGCGGCGGCCAGGGCGAGATGATCCAGCTGTCGAACCTGGTGACCGTGCGCGAAGCCGTGGCGCCGCGTGAACTGAACCATTTCAACAAGCTGCGTGCTGCGCGTATTACCGCGTCGGTCGGCAATGGTTATACCCTCGGCCAGGCGCTCGACATCCTCGAGTCCACGACGCGCGACGTGATGGGTCCAACGGTGCAGACCGACTACGAAGGGATCGCGCGCGAGTTCAAGGATTCATCGTCGAAAATCTATGTGACGTTCCTGCTCGCGCTCGTGTTCATCTACCTCGTGCTCGCCGCGCAGTTCGAAAGTTTTGTCGCGCCGTTCGTCATTATTCTCAGCGTGCCGCTTGCAATGGCGGGGGCGCTGCTTGCGCTGAGGCTGTCCGGCGGTTCGCTGAATATCTACAGCCAGATCGGCCTGATCACACTGGTCGGTCTGATAACCAAACACGGTATTTTGATCGTCGAATTTTCGAACCAGCTGCGCGCCTCCGGCAAATCGGTGATGGACAGCGTGCTCGAAGCGAGCGTCATGCGGCTGCGGCCGATTCTGATGACGACCGGGGCGATGGTGCTGGGTGCGGTACCGCTGGCACTGGCCTCCGGTCCGGGCGCCGAGGCGCGCAACGACATCGGCTGGGTCATCGTCGGCGGCATGAGCATCGGTACACTGTTCACGCTGTTCGTCGTGCCGACCGTATATACGTATCTGGTGCGCCGTACGCCGCACCTGGTTGCGTTGCAGCGTGATGCGACCGCGACCAATGAACCGACCATTGCAACCGGTGGCTGATGGTGTCGCACCTCATCGACTCTGTTGGGCGGCCATGCTGTTGGTGCTCACCGGCGCTTGTGACCGTTCAACACCCGACCCGGCTGCGCCACATCCGCTCGCAATGATCGACGTCGTCGAACTCGGCGTCGCGGATGCGCAACGCAAACTGACTGCAGGCGAGTTCACCACGCGTCAACTGACGCAAGCGTACCTCGATCGTATTGCGACGATCGATCGCGCCGGTCCCACACTGAATGCCGTAATCGAACTGAACCCACACGCGCTCGGCGCTGCCGATGAGCTCGATGCCGAACGTGCTGCAGGCAAACTCCGCGGACCGCTGCACGGGATCCCGGTGCTGGTGAAAGACAACATCGACGTGGTCGGCATGGTCAACTCCGCCGGCTCGCTCGCGCTCGCGAACAATCGTCCCAAGCAGGATGCGTTTCTCGTGGCACGCCTGCGCGCCGCCGGCGCCGTGATTCTGGGCAAGACCAACTTGAGCGAATGGGCCAACTTCCGCTCGACGCGATCTACATCCGGCTGGAGCAGCCGCGGTGGACAGACGCGCAACGCCTACGTGCTCGACCGCAACCCGTGCGGTTCGAGCGCCGGCACGGCTGCCGCGATTGCGGCGAGCCTTGCCACGGTTGGCGTGGGCACCGAAACAGACGGCAGCATCATCTGTCCGGCCGCAATCAACGGTCTGGTCGGACTCAAGCCGACGGTCGGGCTCGTCAGCCGCAGCGGGCTCATTCCGATTTCGGTATCGCAGGATACCGCCGGACCGATGGGACGCAGCGTCGCGGACGTCGCCGCGCTATTGAACGTGTTGGTAGAGCCCGACGATGCGGACCCCGCAAGCGCCAAAGCCAAAGCGCACGCCGCGCCCGACTACACAGCGTTTCTGAATGCCGGTGCGCTGGCCGGTAAACGATTGGGGTTGGTACGCAAGGCAATCGAATTTCATCCCGACGTGCGCGCGGCGATGGAGCGGTCTGTTGCGGCGCTGACAGCCGCGGGCGCCATCGTCATCGATGTAAAGATCAGCGGCTACGGTGGCTGGGAAGCAGCCGAACTCGATGTGTTGTTGTACGAGTTCAAGGACGGCATCAATCGATATCTCGAGGCAGCCGGACACACACCCGGCTCGCTCGCGGAGCTGATCGATTGGAACGAACGGCATCGCGACAGCGTGATGCCGTGGTTCGGCCAGGAACTCTTCGAGATGGCGCAGGCGAAGGGCTCGTTGAACGCGCCGGAGTACATCGAGGCGCGCAACACGGCCCGCAGACTGGCCGGCCAGGACGGCTTGTTGGCGGCGCTCGACGCCAACCAGCTCGACGCACTGATCGTACCGAGCGCGCCACCGGCGTGGCTCACCGATCCGCTATTCGGCGACCACGACATTGGCGGCGGCGCGGGAATTGCTGCGGTCGCGGGCACCCCCAGCATCACGGTACCCATCGGTGAAGCGCACGGCCTGCCGCTCGGTTTGACGCTGATGGGGCCGGCGTACAGCGAGGCACAGTTGATCGGCTTCGCCTACTCGTTCGAGCAAACGACTCGCGCCAGGCAGCCGCCTGAATTTCTTGAAACCGTCGAACACGATTCAACGTCGCCGGAGCATGCCGATGCGCACTGACGACCTGCGCATCAAGCGTGTGCGGCCGCTGGTCGCGCCGGCAATTCTCGCCGAAGATATTCCACTGACCGACGCGGCCGCCGCCGTTGTCGCCGCCGGCCGCCGCGCGCTGGAAGCGATTCTCGACGGTCATGATGCGCGCCTCGCCGTGATCGTTGGGCCCTGTTCGATTCATGATCCGCTCGCCGCTGTTGACTATGCGCGTCGCTTGAAGCCATTGGCCGACGCGGTCGCCGATCGATTGCTGCTGATCATGCGCGTGTACTTCGAAAAGCCGCGCACCACGGTCGGTTGGAAGGGTCTGATCAACGATCCGGATCTCGATGCATCGTTCCATATCAACAAGGGGTTGCGCCTCGCCCGCCAGTTGCTGGCTGATATCGCGGCAATCGGCCTGCCGACCGGCACCGAGTTTCTCGACACCACCTTCGGCCAGTTCTATGCCGACCTGGTCAGCTGGGGGGCGATCGGCGCACGCACCGCGGAAAGTCAGATTCACCGCGAACTGGCCTCAGGCCTGTCGATGCCGGTAGGCATCAAAAATCGCACCGACGGCAATGTTCAAGTCGCCGTCGACGCACTGCTCGCTGCGGCGGCGAGCCATCTGTTCCCGTCACTGACGAAGGAAGGCGCAGCCGCGATTCTCGAGACCACCGGTAATCCCTATTGCCACGTCGTTTTGCGCGGTGGTAGCGAGAGCGGTCCGAACTTCGGTTCCACCGCGGTCGCCGGCGCGGCACGGCTGCTCGCGGAAGCGGGACTGCCGCAGCGACTGATGATCGACGCAAGCCACGGCAACAGCGGTAAAGACCCGCTGCGACAGGTCGAAGTGGTCGATGCGATCATTCGCCAGAAGCACGCCGGCGATCGGGCCATCCGCGCGCTGATGCTCGAGAGTCAGCTGGTCGGTGGCCGACAGGAACTTCAGACGCGGCCGCTGCGTTATGGCCAGAGCATCACCGATGCGTGCCTGGGTTTCACCGAGACAGAATCATTGATTCGCGATCTGGCGGACCGATTGGCGCGCGGCTAGAGTCGGACTCCGTACAAAGCAGGAACCGGCCATGCTGACTCGTATCGACCGCGTCCAGATCACCGCGCACGACGCCGCGGCGGTGGCGAATCGTTGGGTCGAGTTGCTCGATGCGCGCGTGGAACGCCATGACAGTATCGCGGTGCTCGGCGCCGATCGCATCGTCATCAGTATCGGCGATTCCGAGGTGGAAATATTGCAACCGACCGGGACCGGACCGGTGGCGCGTCATCTCGCCGCCGGCGGCGGCGCATTCGCCGCGGGGGTGGCGACACACAACATCCATCGATTGCGGCGCCGGCTCGCCGAAGCGGGCATTGTGCCCACCCAGATCGGACCACAGTTCTTCATCGACGCCGGGCGACTCGGCATACCCGGCCTGAACGTCGTGATCAGCGTGGACGTTGCAAGACCACGCACCGGGCTGCTGATGAATCTTTATGAAGTGACCCATCTGACCGAAGATCCGGCCGGCACGGCCATTGCGATCGCGCGTCTGTTCGGCCTCGATGCCAAACACTTCGTAGCCATTCGCTCCGACAACTTCGGCTATGACGGCACGTTGACGCTGTTCGATTCGAACGCGTTGCACCGGATCGAAACCATAAATCCGTTCGATCGGACCAAAACCATGGGGCGCTACTTCAACCGCTTCGGACCAACCATGTATATGTGCTACGGCGAGACAGATCGACTGCCTGAATTGCGCGAACGTCTGAAAAAACTGGCGCCGCGCGATTGGACCGGCAGCGATGCTGATCCGAACGGGCTCTTCGTTCACCCCCGCGCGCTCGGCGGCATTATGCTCGGCGTCAGCCGGGCGAGCTACGCGTGGACCTGGTCGGGTCATCCCGATCGCGTGCTACCGGCTTAGCAGCTGGTCGCGCGATAGCGCGACGCATGATCAGCGCACGCTCTGGCTCGAAACCGCGTGTCATATCACAGCGACGCTACTTTGGGGGCGGCGGCCCCGTTCTAGAGGAAACGAAGTCGTCGGTGGTGTTGACGCGCGGGTACGGTTCGTCCGGAACGTCGACACCGAGAAACGTACACAGCGGCTCCCAGCCCTGCTTGGCTTCGAAAACCAGCAGGCGCGACTTCGGCGCGGTTGCCTTCACGTGCGCGACATGTGCGTTATAAACACCGATCACGTACGCGCGATCATCCATACGATTGCCGAACAGCCGCTTCCACGTGATGTCGCACACCCACTCGCCGAACCTCTGCGTCATCGGATCTTTCGAATCGCGCGCGTGTATCGAAGATGGGTAAATCGTGTTCATCACGCTCGTGTACCAACTGTCGGGATCGCGTGTACTGAGAATGATCTTCGCACTCGGGTACAGCGCGGCGTGTTCCTGCCACAGGTTGCACGATGGCCAATCCACGCTGGCGCAATAGCCTTGGTACAGCATTTCCCAATCGACCGGCTCGCCACGATGCGCAGCCGCCCACATCGGCACATGCTCCGGATGCCCGAACACTTCCATCATGTGGTAACACTTCACATAGCCGAGCCGCTCCAATGCGAGCTTCAGCGACATGGTTCCAGTGCGGCCATATCCGGCGCCGATCACTTCCAGCGACATTAGGGTTTCCCTCTATCCATTGTTATTGCGTTCACGCGCCCAATCCCGCGCCGGTGCGCTCGACACCCACGTAATCGCGTTCGAAAGCAGCAAACGGTAGTTCGGATCGTCGTACGTTCGCGGATCGTCGCCGCACTGAAGATAGACGATCGGGCTGTTGCGATAGTGTTTGACCCAACCGATCAGATCGCTGCCGCGTGCGTGCTGCCAACCTTCGTTGGAGAACATCTTGCCTTCACGAACCACTTTTGCGGCGGAGTAGAAATTGTCGCGCACGAACGTGTGTCCGCTGCGCAGCAACGGAATGACGTCGTCTTCGAACACTTCGTACAGATACAGCTCATCGGTGATCGAAAACGCCTTCGGCACCCCCCGCGTAACCGGATGGTCGGCGACGACGTGCACCTGGTGGGCAACCTCATGGCGGTAGCCGGAGTCCTGTCGCGGAATGCCACGCAACTCACCGGGCAGATAGAGGAACCGCCCCCCCACGATTTCGGCGTACTCGGGCCACGCCGGCCAGCCGGCCACCGCGTGGTGCAGAAAGACCAGACCGATCCCCCGCTCCAACAGTTCTTCGATGTGGCGTTTCAGTTCGTCGGGCGGTTCGAGAAAGTCCGGCGGGCCGTCGCTGCGAAACCGAATACCGGGCATGTCGTACAACACGAACGCGTCGTACGGTTTTGCAAGCTTGGGATCGAAAAATACCTGGGCCGCGGGTTGTTCGACGTGCGTCCAACTGACGCCCGCAAGTGAGTCGAATACCTTGAAGAATGCGTCGCGCTGAAACGGATGACCTTTCGTGATCAGCAGGATTTCTTTGTCGCGCACCTTGTATCCCCCTACAATTCGGTTCAAATCAGCGGAGCCATTATGTCGCGCGCGTCGCCAGCCTCGCAGTCGAACAAGACCTGGCAGCAGACGAAGAGCCAGAACACCCGCAAGACGATTCTTGACGCAGCAATCCGCTGCTTCTATCAATTCGGCTACAACAATACCACCACCGAGAAAATTGCCCATGAAGCCAAAGTGTCGCGAGGCGCGATGCTGCATCACTTCCCATCGCGAGCAGATCTGATCAAGGCAGCCGTTCTTCATCTGAACGAAAAACGTCTGGAGTTGTTCAAACGCGAAGAAAATACCGTGCAGAGCGATGCGACGCACAGTCGCATCGACGAGGGAATAGACACGTACTGGGCGCAGCTGAATACGCCGTACTTCGTCGTGTTTCACGAACTGCAGATTGCGTCGCGCACCGACCCGGAGCTGCACGCCGTGCTGATTCCGGCGATCCAGGCGCTCGATCGTGCATGGGCCGTCACCGTGCGAGAGGTGTTTCCCGACCTCGCACTGTCGCCGGAGATCATCCGCGCGAACTGGCTGACGCTGTTGCTGCTGGAAGGAATGGCCGCGAACCTGCACACGCGTGGACTTACTAAGGTCTCGGAAGAATTGCTTGCCTGGTTGAAGACCGAACTGCGCCGCTCGTTCAATGACGTGCTGACATCGCTCGACCGCGTATCGGCCAAGACGGTCGATCCAAAACGCGGCAAATCGCGTCAGATCAGCGGCGGCAACGCGCGCATCAATGCGTCCGCAAAACCGCGTGCGCCGACAGCCCGCAGGCGCCCGGCGAAAACATGACAGCCTGACTGTTTTGTGATGTACTCCGACGTCGCATCAGAAAGACGAGCGGGGAAGCATCGATGTCTGCGGCAGAACAAATTCCAATCGCACCGGGGCTGTTCACCTGGCCATCCAACGACCCGCGGCTGCTCGGTAGCAAATGCAGCAATTGTGGGATCGTCATCTTTCCGGCGCAGCAGAGCTGTCCCGCCTGCAGCGGTCAGAACGTAGAGCAGATCGAACTCGAACGTCGCGGCACGCTGTGGACCTGGACCATCCAGGGATTCATGCCCAATCGTCCGCCGTACACCGGACCGGAAACCCCGGAAACGTTCAAGCCGTTCGGCGTGGGATATATCGAACTTCCGGGCCAGGTCCGCGTTGAAAGCCGGCTCAAGTGTAAGGACCCTTCCAAGCTCGAGATCGGCATGGAAATGGAACTCGTCGTCGAGAAATACGTCGTCGATGATGCCGGCCGCGAGGTCATCGCATACTTTTTTCAACCCGTCGCAGAACGCTAAGTCGTTGCACAGGAGAATCTCATGGTAGACGTCGCAATCATCGGCATCGGCATTCACCCCTTCGGTCGCACCGAGGGTGTCAGCGGGCTCGAACAGGGCGTTTATGCCGCGCGACAGGCATTGAAGGATGCAGGCCTCGAATGGTCCGACATCAACTTCGCGTACGGGGGCAGCGCTGCAGCGGGTGCCGCCGACACAATGGTGTCGAAACTCGGCTTGACCGGTCTGCAGTTCATCAACGTCGCGAATGGTTGCGCGACCGGCGGCAGCGCGTTGCAGTCGGCGTTCATGGCGATCAAATCCGGCATGTTCGACATCGGCATGGCGGTCGGCTTCGACAAACATCCGCGCGGCGCCTTCACCGTGAATACCGAAGGCGGCGGCCTCGGCAAGTGGTACGGCGATATCGGCATGGCGCTGACGCCGCAGTTTTTCGGCATGAAGATCCAGCGTTACATGCACGAATTCGGCATCACCGAAGATGCACTGGTGCGAGTCGCGGTGAAGAACTACAAAAACGGCGCATTGAATCCGAACGCGTGGCGCAAGGACGCGATGGGCTACGAAGAAGTGGCGACGTCGCAGATGGTGTGTCATCCGCTACGCAAGTACATGTTCTGCTCACCGGCCGAAGGCGGTTGCGCGATGATCCTGTGCCGCGCAGACAAGGCGAAGGAACTCGCCAAGAAGCCGGTGTATCTGAAAGCCGTCAGCGTAAAAACACGGCCGTTCGGTTCGTTCGAAGTGTTCAGTCAATCGCAGGCACTGGAGCGCACCAACACTCCGCCCACGGTGCTCGCGTCGCGCGCCGCATTCGAAATGGCCGGCATCGGTCCCAAAGACATCGATGTGGCGCAACTGCAGGACACCGAATCCGGCGCCGAGATCATGCACATGGCCGAAAACGGTTTCTGCAAGGACGGTGAACAGGAACAGTGGCTGCGCGACGGCGTCACCGAAATTACCGGTCGCCTGCCGGTGAATACCGACGGCGGCTGCCTCGCCAACGGCGAACCGATCGGCGCTTCCGGTCTACGTCAGGTCTACGAGATCTGCGTTCAATTGCGCGGCGAAGGCGGTGCCCGGCAGGTGCCGCGCGAACTAAAAACCGGCTACACGCACGTGTACGGCGCGCCGGGTTTGTCCGGCGTCACGATCATGGCGCGCTGAGGAAACTTGACTGCGCCGGGTTACGACGTCGCGACGAGCCACGGCCGGATCGCCGTGGCCGACAGCGGCGGACCGGGTGCGGCGCTACTGCTGATTCATGGCAATTCCGCGTGCAAAGAAATTTTTGCACATCAGTTCGACTCACGACTGGCTAGCCGTTACCGACTGATTGCGTTCGATCTACCGGGTCATGGCGCATCGGCCGACGCCGACGATCCACAGCGTACTTACAACATCCCCGGCTACGCAGATGTCGCGGTCGAACTGCTGAGCGCCCTCGACGTCGGACACCTCGCGATATTCGGTTGGTCGCTCGGTGGACACGTGGGCATCGAGTTGTTGTCGCGTGATCTCGCACGTGATGCAGAAATCGCCGGACTCGTCATCACCGGTACGCCGCCCACCGGTCACACCGCGGCGGATTTTGCGGCGGGCTTTCGTCCCGTTCAGCACATGAACCTGACCGGCAAAGAACACTTCACCGAAGCGGATATCAGAAGTTACGCGCAAGAGACGACCGGCACTCCGGCACCGTTCCTCGAAGCCGCCGTGCGCCGCACAGACGGCCGCGCGCGCAGCTTGATGTTCGCTTCCGCGATGGCATTTTGCGGTGCCGATCAACGCAGGGTTGCCGAAACCAGCGACGTGCCGATCGCGGTGATCACCGGCGCCGATGAACCCTTTATCAACAACGAATACCTGACGGCATTCCCGTATAACAATCTCTGGGATCGAAAAGTACATTCGATTCCTGGCACCGGGCACGCGCCGTTCTGGGAACGGCCTCAACTATTCAATCCATTGCTCGAACGCTTCCTGACGGATGTGTTGAGCTGAGATACGGGAGCCTTTGATGCAGATCGGCGTTATGACATTTCCGACGAATTATTCGATTCATCCCACCGCGCTCGGCCGCGCGCTCGAAGCCCGCGGATTCGATTCGGTGTGGGTAGTGGAACACACGCACATTCCGGCGTCGCGCAAGACGCCGTATCCCGTGGGTGGTGATCTGCCGAGCATCTACTGGGAAGCGTATGAGCCGTTCACCTATCTGGCTCAAGTCGCCGCGGTGACGCAGCGGCTGCAGATCGGTACCGGCATCTGCCTGGTTCCCGAACATCACCCGATCACGCTCGCCAAACGCATCGCCTCGCTCGACTCGCTATCGAACGGCCGTTTCCTGTTCGGTGTCGGTGCCGGCTGGAATCGCGAGGAACTCGAAAATCACGGTGTTCGCTACGAGGACCGCTGGGCCGTGCTGCGCGAGTACGTGCTCGCAATGAAGGCGATGTGGACGCAGAAGGACGCGCAGTACCACGGTAAGTTCATCGACTTCGATCCGGTGTGGGTCGAACCCAAGCCGGTCCGCAAGCCGCACCCGCCGGTATTCATCGGGGCACAATCGAAATGGGCGATCCGGCGGGTCGTCGAGTACGGCGAAGGCTGGTTTCCAATCGCGGTGCCGAACTTCGCCGACCAGATGCAACAACTCGAAGACGAGTGCAAGAAGGCCGGCCGCAACCGCGCCGAGATCGACGTGACGGCGATCTCGATGGTAGCTGACAAGGCCGCACTGGCGACGCTTTCGAAACTCGGTGTCAATCGAGTGCTGCTGTCGCTGCCGACCGTGAACGAAGCGGACTCATTGCGTTGGATCGATGACAACGCGAAGGTGGTGACGTGGGCTCAACAAATGGGTACGTGATCGACGGCGCTCGAGAGTCGAACGAAAGCAATCGGGGCGAGGACGCCCCTCCTACAAGAAGGTGGAGCAGACGATGAATCAACAGGCACTCTCAGGCACCGCGCTCACGCGGGTCGGTCAACTCACTGAAGTCATCCGAGCGGGCGGCGACGAAGCACAACAATTGCGGCGCCTGCCGACGCATACGGTCGATGCGCTGATCGATGCAGGGATGTTTCGCTTTACGCTGCCAAAAGAACTCGGCGGCGAAAACGCCAGCGTGACCGAGACAATTGAAGTGCTCGAAGCGATCGCGAAGGTCGATGCATCCGTCAGCTGGAACGTGATGCTCGGCTCGGAGATCAACGCGATGGCAGCGGGCGGCATGCCGAAGCACCTGGCCCGCGAGGTTTACCTCGACAACCCGCGCGTAATCATGTGCGGCGGCGGCGGTCCCGGCACGACACCGTCGCGCGCGGTCAAACAAGCCGACGGCAGCTTCCGCGTCTGGGGCCAGACGACGTTCATCAGCGGCTGCCACAACGCCGAGTGGTGCTTCATGGGAGCACCGATCATGGAAGGCGACCTACCCGCGCTGAACGCGCAGGGTCAGCCGACGTTCAAAATGTGGTTCCTGAACAAGTCGCAGTTCCAGATCGTCGATACGTGGGATGTCGCGGGTCTGCGCGGTTCGGGCAGTCATGACGTCAAAGCCGACGGTGCGCTCGTCAGCGAAAAGTGGGCTCAGGTCGATCTGGTGCTGCTGCCCGCGTTGTACGATAACCCGGTGTTTCGGATTCCGGTCGCGTTGCGACTGGCGTACAACAAAGCCGCGGTTGCGATCGGCGTAGCACGCGGGGCGCTCGACGAGTTCGTCACTCTGGCACAAACCAAACTGCCGATGCTGTCGGCAACACTGTTGAAGGACAAGCCGATCGCGCACTACCGTTACGGCGAAGCCGAGGCAATGCTGCGCGCGGCGCGCGCGTATCTGTTCGAAGCGATGCGGGAGGTCGAGGAGGAACTGCGCCGCGGCCGGGAAGCGCCGTCAGGCAAGTTGACGCAGAACGCTCGACTTGCGTGCACCCATGCGGCCAATGCGTCGATGCACGTCGTCGACTCGATTCACAACACCGCCGGAACCAGCGGCATGCGCATGCACAGTGCGCTCGAACGTAAGCTGCGTGATGCACATGGTTGCGCGACGCACCGCTGGGTGGCACACCCGCTGTACGCCGAACTCGGCAAGATCTTCCTCGGCGAGGAACCGGGTCCGGAATTCGCCGGAAGCTAGCGGGGAGATAAGGGGGTCAGAGTGCCTTCCGCGGCGGAAGGCACTCTGACCCCCTTGTCTCTTCCTATTCCACTGTCACGGTGATCGACTTCGACATGACGGGCGGATCATGCGGAATGTGCAGGTAGTTGCCGACCACGAGCTGTAACGTGTGCGTCCCGCGCGCCAACGTAACCTGAGTTTCGGTCTGACCTTTGCCGAAGTGCAGGAAACGTTCGTTCGCTGGCAGCGGTAGCTTCGCGTCCGGCAGGTCGGCGACATCGACCAGCAGATGGTGATGCCCGGTGTTCGGCACATCTGTGCCCGCGGGCGCGACACCCATACCTCGAAGGCCAAATTTGACCGTGAACGTCGGCGTCACGGTCGCGCCGTCGAGCGGTTCTATGAAGTACACGGCAGCGCCCGCCGGCGACGGCGATGTAGCAGGCAATGCGGGGGGCGACATCGGCTCGGCCGCAGTGGCCACAGCCGATACCACGATCAACGCGATCGACATCAGAATCGTCTTCATCGTTCGTCTTCCTCGATTAAAAGTCACAGTCGGTACACACGCGCAGCCGTGTTGTGGAACAGCGCCGCCTTGTCGCTCGCCGATGCGCCGGCCGCGATCTTCTTGAATGAGTTCCAGAGTGTCCGATACGAGCAGCTGGCCTTGTCGACCGGAAAGTTGCTCTCGAACATACAACGGTCGGGTCCGAAGCGATCGATGGCATGACGATAATAATCGCCGGTCGCGGCAACCAGTTCATCCGACGTCGCAGGACGCTCACGCTTATGAAATCCGAACCCGTTGATCGGCATCGCGATGCCGCCCAGTTTTGCGACAACATTCGGACAAGCCGCCAGATCGTCGATTGCCTTCTTCCAATACACAAACACTTCCGCGCGCCTGCCTTCGTAGGGGCCCACTCCGAGCGGTCCGCCGAAGTGATCGAGGATGATCGTCGTATCGGGGAATGCGCGCGCCAGATCGGTCAGCTGCGGAATCTGCGGATGGTACAGCCAAGCATCAAAACTCAGCTTCCGCTTGCCGAGTTCGCGAAAGCCTTTGCGAAATGTCGCGTCGAGTAACAGCCCCTCAGTAGGGTTGGTGTGCGAATTGCGTATCGAATCCGCGGCATCCCAACCGACCGCATGACGGATACCTTTGAAGCGCGGGCCCACCGCCATATGCGCATCGAGTACTTCGCCGACCCGCGCACCCAGCGTCAGATCCGCAAGGCCCACGATTCCCGCCGCCGCCCGAATGGCGCCATAACGACCACTCGCCGTCATCGCCGCCACGCCGTTGACGAACTCCGTCTCGCCCACCGGCTTCAGCGCATGCGGACCGTCGTCGCGATACATCGACGCGCACTCGACGAACACCGTCGAGACAACGTTGTGCCCCGACCCGGTATCACCGAGCAATTCATCGAGCAGGTAACGGCTGCCCGGATGATCCCACAGGTGATGATGCGGATCGCAGATCGGCAGATCCGGGTCGATAACCGTTTCGTTCACCTGTGCCAACCACTCTGCCTGATCCATATCGTCCCCTCTTTTCGAACGTCAGTAGCGCTCGATCACATGTTTTGCAAAGTCCGCATAACACTCCCTCGCCACTGCCATCGGCGGTAGCAGCGTCACTTCTTTTAATCCTGCGCGTTCCTGCTCGCGCAGCATCGCAATAATTTCATCCGGCTCACCGACCAGTCCGCCGGAGGCACGGATCAGTTCCGGCGTAACGAACTGACGTTCTTCGGGCATCAGATACGTGCAATGGCCCTCGTGGACCCGCAGGTGCCGCTGCGCCGCCGGAATGGCGTTGACATGCGCGAGGTACCGATTCCAGACGTCGCGTACTTCGCCACGTATGAACGCATCCGATCCGCTCTGCCGATACAGCTCCCACCAGAAATGCAGGCTCGCAGTCACCATCGATCCGACCTGATCGATGACCCGCTCCGACGTCAGTTTTTCGCCGGGTTTCAACACGCAGCTGAATGTCAGCGCCGCCGTGTGAAAACCATCGTCGAATTCTCGCCCCGCGGCTTCCGCACCCGCCCGCACCCGGGCGAGATTGTTGGTAAACACCGCGTAGGGTTCACCGCCCGCCGAGATCCGGCCATCGCCGTACGCGCCCGCCGCGGCCAACGCCAGCGGACCATTCGCGGCAACGTAAATCGGCACCGGGTGTTCCACATTGAAAAAACCCATGTCCTGATGCAGGAATCGGATCGGGCGTGTCGCGCCATTCAACGTGTATTCCACTTCTTCGCCGTGCAGCAGTTCGCGAACGACGCGCAGATACTCGGCGAATGCCTTTGGCTTCACGGCGTCCATTCCCATCACCCGCATCGCGGTATGTCCGGTGCCGATACCAAGGAATACCCGGCCGGGCGCCAGTTGATTGATCGTCGCAATCGAATGTGCCGTCACGGGCGCAATCCGAGTGCCCGCAATTGCAACACCGGTACCGAGGCGGATCCGACTGGTATTGGCCGCGGCCAACGCGAGCACCGCGTAGCAGTCCGACCAGATCATCTGTGAATCCGGCACCCAACCGTGATCGAAACCCAGCTGCTCTGCATCGACCAGCAGCCGCCAGTCATCGATTCGAGTCGCCACCATTGCGCCGAATTTCATGCAACTTTCTCCGGGATCAATAAACGACGACGGATCGGATCGACTTGCCTTCGTGCATCAGTTCGAACGCACGATTGATGTCCGGTAGCGGCAGGGTGTGTGTGATCAGATCATCGATATTGATCTTGCCGTCCATATACCAGTCGACGATCTTTGGCACATCGGTGCGACCCTTTGCGCCGCCGAACGCACTGCCGCGCCATACCCGGCCCGTTACCAGCTGGAACGGCCGCGTGCTGATTTCCTGCCCACCGCCGGCAACGCCGATGATGACGCTTTCGCCCCAGCCCTTGTGACAGCACTCGAGCGCCTGGCGCATCACGTTGACGTTGCCGATGCATTCGAACGAATAGTCGACACCGCCGCCGGTCATCGCAACGATGGTCGCAACCAGATTGTCGACATCGTTCGGGTTGACGAAATGGGTCATGCCGAACTTTTCGGCGAGCGCACGTTTAGCCGGGTTGGTGTCGATGCCGATGATTCGATTCGCGCCGACCAAACGCGCACCCTGAATTACATTCAGGCCGATGCCGCCGAGTCCGAATACCGCGACATTGGCACCCGCCTCGACCTTCGCCGTATTGATCACCGCGCCGATCCCTGTCGTGACCCCGCAGCCGATGTAGCAGACTTTGTCGAACGGCGCGTCCTCACGGATTTTTGCGACCGCAATCTCCGGCAGCACGGTGAAGTTCGCGAATGTCGACGTGCCCATGTAGTGAAACAAGGGCTTACGATTGAACGAAAACCGGCTGGTGCCGTCGGGCATCACGCCGCGGCCCTGGGTCTCACGAATCGCCTGACACAGATTGGTCTTTCCGGATGTACAGAATTTGCACTGCCGGCACTCGGGTGTGTACAGCGGAATCACATGGTCGCCCCGCTTGACCGACGTCACACCCGCACCGACATCGACCACGATCCCGGCGCCTTCGTGGCCCATGATCGAGGGGAACAGCCCCTCCGGATCGTCTCCCGACAACGTGTACGCGTCGGTATGGCAGACGCCGGTCGCTTTGATCTCGACGAGCACTTCGCCGGCCTTGGGTCCGTCGAGCTGCACGGTCTCGATCGACAACGGTTCACCCGCGGCGAACGCCACGGCTGCGCGAACATCCATTTGCTTCTCCCTTCAGAAACGCTGCGCGGCAATTATGCGCGACGGCTCGCGCGAGCCTAGCGTGGCGACGCTAGAATGCAACGCGGGATTCCGGCGACCCGCCGAAGCGTCGATGAATGGAGATCTGCATATGCGCGAGGGGAACTCTGTCTTGGTGACCGGCGGCGCCGGATTTCTCGGTTCGCACCTGTGTGAGAGTCTGCTGAGGGAAGGTCGCGAGGTCATCTGCGCCGACAACTTCTTCACGGGTACACGCAGCAACGTCGAGCATCTCCTCGCCAACCAACGCTTCGAACTCGTACGACACGACGTGACGTTCCCGCTCTTTGTCGAAACAGATCAAATCTTCAATCTGGCATGCCCCGCGAGCCCCGTTTACTACCAACTTGATCCCGTGCAGACAACCAAAACCAGCGTCCATGGGGCGATCAACATGCTCGGCCTCGCGAAGCGACTTCGAGCGCCGATCTTGCAGGCGTCTACCTCAGAGGTGTACGGAGATCCCGAAGTCCATCCCCAGCCCGAGGGCTACTGGGGTCGCGTCAATCCGATTGGAATCCGCAGCTGCTACGACGAGGGCAAACGCTGCGCCGAAACGCTGTTCTTCGACTACCATCGTCAACACAAGCTGGCGATCAAAGTGGTGCGTATCTTCAATACCTATGGCCCACAGATGCACCCCAATGATGGCCGTGTGGTCAGCAGCTTTATCGTTCAAGCGCTCCGCGGCGACCCCATCACCATTTTCGGCGATGGCCAACAGACGCGTTCATTCTGCTACGTTGATGATCTCATCGAGGCCATGATGCGGATGATGGCCATGCCTGCGGATTTCACCGGACCCGTGAATTTGGGTAATCCCGTAGAGTTCACAATTCATGAACTTGCCGAGCGCGTGCTCAGACTCGCAGGAAGTAAATCAAAATTGGTTTTCAAGCCGCTGCCGGCCGACGATCCGCGGCAACGGAAACCGGATATCGAGCTCGCGCGCAAATACCTCGGGTGGGAACCAAAGGTAACGCTTGAAGACGGGCTCAAGGAGACCATCGAGTATTTTCGGAGAAAGTTGGCCTGACAGGAGGCGCAGATCCTTCGGCGGTCGAACTATCACATCCCTACATGCCGCCGAACCTTGCTGCACGGGATGATTGGCGCGACGCTAACGCGGCGTCGCTAGAATGCAACCATCACCGCCGGGCAAACCGATCGAGCACCGATGAAGTTCTCATCCTACGTCCCGCACTGGCGTAGCTACTTCCCGATCATCGATGTACTCGGCAAATACCGGCGCCGGGATTTCAGTCACGACCTCGTCGCCGGATTGATGGTCGGGGTCATCGCGGTGCCTCAAGCCATCGCGTATGCATTCCTGGCGGGATTGCCACCGCAGGCCGGGTTGTATGCGAGCCTCGTACCACCGCTGATCTATGCGGTGCTCGGTTCTTCTCCGGGTCTTTCGGTCGGACCGGTGGCCGTCATCGCGATCATGGTCGCCGAAGCCGTTCGTGCACACGCGCCGGCCTATTCGGACGCGTATCTTGGCGTCACGATCCTCATCTGTCTGCAGTCCGGCATCACGCTGTGGTTGCTGCGGCTGACCCAGATGGGCGGCATCATCAATCTGTTGAGCCACCCGGTCATCTCGGGCTTCATCAACGCCGCCGCAATCATGATCATCCTGAGTCAGCTGCCTGCATTGACCGGAATTGCTTCGATCAGCGGCAGCCCGTTCGCCCAGGCAAAGCATCTCCTCACCGACATCGCTGCATTGAATCCGGCCGCGCTGGTCATCGGCTGCGCAAGCCTCGCGCTGCTGTGGCTCGTGCAACGCTACGGCTTCTATCTGGTGCTGCCGTTTCTGCGCCGGGTCGGTCGCAATCATCCGATCACGCGCACCGGACCGATGCTGGTCTCGATCCTGTCGATCATCGCTGTCGTCTGGCTGGGCCTGGATCAGGGCCATACAATCGCAACAGTCGGTGAAATTCGCGCCGGATTACCCGCACTGACACTGCCGCCGCTGGACCTCGCGCTGTGGATCGAACTGATGCCGGCGTCAGCGATGATTGCGCTCGTTGCGTACGTGCAGAGCTTTTCGATCGGCACGCGGCTCGCGCAACGCAAACGGCAGCGCCTTAATTCGAATCAGGAACTGATCGCACTCGGCGCAGCCAACATCGGTGCGGCATTCACCGGCGGAATGCCGATCGCAGGCAGCCTGTCACGCTCGACCGACCGCGGTCGTACGCCGCTGACCGGCGTCGTGAGCGTGGCCTTCATCAGCATCACACTGCTGTGGTTCACGCCGTTTTTCGGCGCGCTGCCGCATGCGGCGCTCGCGGCGATCATCATCGTCTCGGTCTCCGACTTCATCGACTTCAAGCCGATCTACCGCTACTGGACGTTTTATCGACATGACAGCATCACGCACATCGTCGCGCTGCTCGGCGTGTTGCTGTTCGGCGTCGAACGGGGCCTGCTGATCGGTATCCTCGTCGCGGTGGCGCTGTTCGTGCGGCAGTCGAGTCGCCCCCACATCGCAATCGTCGGGCGCGTCGGAAATACGGCCGCCTTTCGCAATCAGCGCCGGTACGATGTCATCACCGTTCCGCATGTGATGGCGGTGCGCATCGACGAAAACCTGTACTTCGCCAACGTCAATCTGGTCGAGGAACGATTGCTGCGCCTGGCGTCGCGTAATCCGCAGATCCGCCACGTGTTGCTGGTGTGCAGCGCGATCAACTTCATCGACACGAGCGGCCTTGGCATGCTCGAGCGCATCAATGAAGAGTTGGCGCGCAAAGATGTGCTGCTGCATCTGGCCGACGTCAAAGGTCCTGTGATGGATCAACTGAAATCGTCCGATCTGCCGACGGAGCTGTCCGGCGACATCTTTTTCACCACCGACGAAGCCATGCGAAATCTCGCGCTGCGCATCGTCTAGCCGCGACCACCACATGACAACGATGGATCCGGGCAACGCGCGCGGGAGCGCACGATCCGCTACCGACTCCGATCGGTTGTGGCATGCTTTCCCGCACTGACGAACAGGAGGGCTCACGGGCATGAACAAGGTCGACGGTCTCCACCATATCGCGATCTGCACAGCGGACATGAAATCGCAGATCGAATACTTCACCGACGTGCTCGGCATGGAGCTGGTCGCGCTGTACTGGATGCACGGGGTAGCCAACACCTGGCATGGCTTCCTGCGCTTGAATGACGAGAGCGCGATTGCATTCGTGCAGAATCCGGACGTAGAGAAGATTCCCGTCGAACTCGGCAAAACCCACGCCGGCAATCCCGGCGCCAACGTTTCACGCGGCGTGATGCAGCACCTGGCGCTGCGCGTAAAGAACGACGCGGAGCTGATGGCGATGCGCGATCGAATCCGGGCGAAAGGTATTCCGGTGCTCGGTCCGCTCGACCATGGCATGTGCAAGTCGATCTACTTCGCCGGTCTCGAGAATCTGTGCCTCGAATTGTCGTACTCCAGCGAAGCAATCGATGCGCGCGCGTGGATCGATCCGGAAGTGGTTGCACTCGCAGGGATCACCCCACTCGAGCTCGCACGCTACAAAAAACCGGGCGACTACAAAGACCAGGGAGGTAGCGTCAAACAGCCCGGCGTGGATGCACCGGGACCGCATATGACGAACTATCCGCCGGGCGTGTATCGACGAATTCTTTCGACATCGGACGAGATGATGTCCGCCGGGATCGAGAACCAACCGCCCGTGAAGGTGGCGTAGGCACCTCCCGCGCGGTCAGCGAACTCGGAATCCTTCGCGCTCGGCTGCGTCCTTCAATCGTTCATCGAGGCAAAGAAACTCGAGCGTCGCAGGATCATCCGCCGCGGCTGTCAACGCCGCAGCGAGTTGCAACGCATCCGCGGCTCTGAGTACATGGACTCGAAGCAATCGTTCCGCAGCGTTTCGCAGCACACGCGTGGGTAACACTTCGTGCCATTCATCGCCGAGTTTGCGCAACTGGTCCAATGCTCTTCGGGTGCTCGCGGCATCGATGGACTGATCCCGCTCCCGGCGTACGAGAGCCGAGACGCATTCAACACGTGTTACCCACCAGACGATCATCGCCGGATCGAGTTCAAGCTCACGCTGCACAAACGTTTGCGCGGCTTCGTCGACCAACAACGCAACGACGGCGGATGAGTCCCAGAACTTCACGGACTTTCGCGTCGCTCCTCGACCAGTGCCTCGACGACACTGGCCTTCGCCTTGATCGGTGCGTACCCACGCATCGCCTCGAGCGGCCGCGACGTTTTTGAGCGCTTGATCAAACCCGCTTGTTCGAGCCGAGCAAGACGTTCGTCGGGTAACGATTTGTTATCGACACGTTCCAGCACCGCGATGGGCTGATCTCGATCCAGTATCAATACAGTCTGGCCTGCGCGAACCTTCTTGAGGTAGGCGCTCAGGCTGTTTTTCAGTTGCGAAATTGTCGCTTTTTCCATGTGGCTATGATGGCCTTCTTAAGATGGCCTAGCAAGTCTATATGTGCGCCAGCCGCGGCGCCGGGTCACCGAGGGGCAGTAGCGAGCGATTCCAAGAGCAACTCGGTGACCCGCTCTGGCGCCTGATCCGTGATGAAGTGTCCGACGCCGCGCAGAACTTCAAAACGATAGGGTCCGGTCACGTGACTTGCCGTCGCCTCAGCGGCGACGCGGCCGACCGTCGCGTCCTGATCGCCCCATAGGTACATCGTTGGTACCGTCACCGGAGGGACGTCGGAGCGCGCCAGCGCACCACCCGCTACCCGCGGCGCTCGATACCAGTTGATCGCGGCATCGAGCGCCTCGAAGGTGCCGAGCCGGGTCAGATACGCGGCGATGTCCACATCCACAACACCCTGACTACGCAGCGTCGAACGCAGCCGGCGCGCATCGTCGGCGAGCAGTTCGCGCGCCGCGTTTGCGTCCTGAAACGCCCGATGATGACGTGAGCGATCCGCCTGCGCCGCGTCGGCCTTCATTGCGGCGGCGAATGCCGCCGGGTGTGGCCGCGACAGCACCGTCAGGCTGTCGATTTCGTCGGGGCATTGCGCCGCGATCAGCCACGACAGTTGACCGCCCCAGTCGTGGCCGACCAGGTGATAGTGATGGTAGCCTAACGACTTGACCATGGCGCGCGCGTCGGCAATCAACAGGTCGGTTGAATAGTCCTCGATGCGTGGCGGGCGTGCGTGCGGCGAGTAGCCGCGTTGATTCGGCGCGACCGCAAAGAAGCCGGCGGCCGCGAGCGCCGGCAACTGATGGCGCCAGCTGTGGCTCGTCTGCGGAAACCCGTGCAGCAGCAGCACGAGCGGAGAACCGGGTATGCCGGCGACATCGGCCTCG